>JAABUQ010000276.1_pt1 | contig 117129 bp, 97 predicted proteins | sample 5560001 | NCBI WGS metagenome assembly JAABUQ01 (sample SAMN10711888, study PRJNA513371) | rock metagenome | isolation source: Antarctica rocks | place: Antarctica: Victoria Land, Finger Mt nord | collected 2015-12-18 | reverse complement strand
GCGGGGTGATTATCACCCCCGCCGCGACATAATGCACGTGGTCGCCGCGCTTGTCTACGACGCCGTAGCCTGTGGTCGCCGTGCCGGGGTCGATGCCGATAATGATCATGACAGTAGAAGATGAGTATTAGAAAAGTATCACAGGGTCACGACCTGTCCCGTTTGTGCCGATTGATACACCGCCAGCACCAGTTCCACCGCCGCGCGCGCGCCGCGTGCGTCCACAACAGGTGTCTCGCCCGTGCGGCAGCAATGGATAAAATCGGCCAATTGCGCCCGGTGCGCATCCCCCCACACAGCTGCGGGATGGGATGACGCCGACCGGCCCTTCTGCTCGGTGGCCGCATTGGTGCCGCCCTGCGCCACTTGCAGAGCATGGCTGCTGGCGTCCTGCCCGGCGATAAGGTCTTGGCCCCGCACGGCCAGCAGTGCCAGGGTGTCGCCTTCAATCACCGCGCTTCCCCCGGTGCCATGCACGCCCAGCCGGGCGGCAAAGCCGGGGTACAGGGCCGTGGACGCTGTGAGTGTCCCGATGGCTCCACCGGCAAACGTGAGAGTGGCGCAGGCGATGTCTTCCACCTCCACGCGCGCATGGGCCAGGGTGCGTGCCTGCGCATACACGCTTTGCACCGGCCCGCACAGCCAGAGCAGCAGGTCCACCGTGTGTACGCCCTGGTTCATCAAGGCCCCGCCGCCGTCCAAAGCCCAGGTGCCGCGCCAGTCGCCGCTGTCGTAATACTCCTGCGTCCGAAACCAGGGGATGCGGGCGTCGGCGTAGATCAGCGGGCCAAGCTCGCCCCGTGTCATGGATTGCTTCACGCGCACGCTGGCCGGGTCAAACCGATGCTGGGAAACTACGGAAAGCGTGCGCCCCGCTTCCCCCGCTGCCTGGGCGAGAGCATCGCAGGCAGGCAGCGACACGTCCATCGGCTTTTCCACCAGCACATGCTTGCCCGCGCGCAGAGCGCGCACGCCGACTTCGGCATGCAGGCCGCTGGGCGTGCATACGGACACGGCATCAACACCAGGGTCGGCCAGCAGAGTGTCCAGCGAGGCGGCGCGCAGGCCATACTTATGCGCGAATGCCTCGGCGCGGGTGGGAAGGCTGTCGCAGCAGGCGACCAGCACGGCTTCAGGGAGAGAGGCCAAGGCCTCGGCATGGGTGGGTGCGATGCTGCCGCATCCGACAATGGCAAGACGCAGGGGAGCATCAGTCATACGGCTGGTTCTTCAGAGGTGTTGTGTCTTGGAACGCGCATCAATCTTCGGGCGGTTCGGGGGAAGGCAGAGTGGCTGCCCGCGTCGCCGCCTGGACAAGGCGTCGGCCCGCATCGGCGATTCGTCCGAGTTTGGCCTGCACGCCTGAGTCCTCCTGCACCAGGGCGCTTTGCAGAAGCTCAATATTGCTGGCAATGACAAACAGGGGATTGTTGATCTCCCGGCTGAAGACAATGGCGGTTTCCGCCGCCGCCGCCCGCTGCGCCTGCGCCAGACGCGCCCGCTCCGGCCTGCGGTCGCTGAGCGTCACCACGAACGTGGTGGGAGCGTCCTGCCCCAGCGACGAACTCGCGCTCGGCCCAGAGGCCCAGTGAACCGGCGCGCTGCGCGCTTCAATGGGAACAATCTTCCCCGACTCTGTTGCGAGGGCCGCATCAAGGTCCCTGAACGGGCGCACGGCTCCCTGCGCAGTAAGCTGCTCCGCCCACAAAAGCTCGGGCGGACACAGCCGCGACAACGGCTGCCCGTAAAGCGCGCCCGGTGCGCAGCCGATAAGGGCGCAGGCACAGCCATTCGCTTCCACAATCCGCCCATCGACACCGACCAGCAGCATGGCTTCCATGTTCTGCATAAAGACGGCTGCGTAACGAGCCGCCGCGCCGCGCGCTGCCGTGACGCTCGCTTCCATCTCCAAAACACTGTCCGCCAGGGCCTGATGACGACGCTTCAGATGCAGCAGCGTGCCCACGCGCAGGCGCAGCAGGGCGGCGCTCGCGTCCAGCGACAGGGCGTCATCCGCCCCGCTTGCCGCCCACTCTTCCTCCTTGCCCTGCTGCGGCTCCGTCAGCAGCAGCACGGGGAGATAAGCGCCTTCCGTGGCGGCTTTCAATGTCTGCACGAGGGCGGTTGTCGTTTCGCAGTCCGGCCCATCCCCGTGCGCCGGCGCAACCAGAGCCAGGTCGGGCGTCTGCGCCTGCGCCGCCGCAAGGGCGAGAGTGTCGCTTGCCGCCCAGTCCACGCCCCACCCGGCCAAGGTCAGCCGCGTTCGCAGCGCCTCCGCCCTGTGCGTGTCAGGCGTAACCAAAAGCAGGCGCGCGTGCTGCACATCGCCCGCCCGTGGCAGGATGCGCCGCGCAGATGCACCGCTGCCGGTCGCTGTCTCCGATGGCGAAGTATCAGACAAAGAAATCCCATTCTTTCTAGCGGCCTGCACAAAGAAGTTTAGCCAACTGTTCCCCGCTTATTGTAGTAATTATCGGCGGCCAAAGTCAAGCGCAAAATCCGCGCAAGCACCAGGTTATTGCCCTATTTGCTTCCCCGCGCCACTGGCCTGCCTCTTGACAGGAAGCACGGGACTTTGTATAATAACTCCCAGAACGCACCTGCCCGGGTGGCGAAATGGTATACGCGCAACGTTGAGGTCGTTGTGGGGGAAACCCTGTAAGAGTTCGACTCTCTTTCCGGGCACCAAGATTGCAGACAAAGCCCGCCCCCGCGGGCTTTCTTTTTCACCCCGCCTGCGCGGGCGTTTGCCCCTGGTTTCTTTCGCTGCGGAGCCTGCCTCCATGCCTGCCAACCCCGCCATGCCTGCCCCTTCAGCCCCCGACGCTTCCGGGTTCAACCCCAAGCAAATCGCCGCCGAGCGCGCGGTGACCTATATTCAGGACGGCATGACCGTGGGGCTGGGAACAGGTTCCACGACCGCGTATGCCATTTTGGCTCTGGGGCGGCGCATGCAGGCCGAAACCCTCCGCCTGCGCTGCCTTGCCACTTCCGTGGCGACGGCGCAGCTGGCCCAGGCCCAGCAAATCCCCCTGCGGGAGTGGGATGACCGCGTGCAGTTTGATTTGACCATTGACGGAGCCGATGAAGTAGACCCCCAGTTCAACTTGATCAAAGGCGGCGGCGGCGCGCTGGTGCGGGAAAAACTGGTCGCCGCTGCGACCGCGCGCGAGATTATCATCGTAGACCCCGGCAAAGTCAAAGATGCCCTCGGCGCGCACCCTGTTCCGTGCGCCATTGTGCCCTGGGCCTGGCCGTCCACCCTGGCCCGGCTGGAAGCCGGCTTTCCCTGCCGCGCCGTCCTGCGCCGCACCCCGGACGGCGCGCCGTTCGTCAGCGACGACTCTTTGTTTGTCGCCGACCTGCACTTCCAGGCCCCCCTCGCCGATCCCACCTCCCTAGAACGCGCCCTCAATTCTGCATTGGGCGTGGTGGAATGCGGCCTGTTCATCCACCTCTGCCACCACCTGATTGTCGGGCGGGCCGACGGCAGTTTGGAAGAAAAAACCGCGCCCCTTTCCTAGAAAGAAGCGCGGCAGATGCGCCCCGTCGTGCGAGGCCGGGCGGGGAGACGCCTAGCGTCCCCGCCCGTCGTTTCCATGCGTGTCGTCATACTGCTTCGCCTGGCGCAGCTCATTGACAGCCTGGTCTACCAAAGAAGCCGCCCGCGTGCGGTGTCCGCCAAAATCCCGGTCGGCGCGCTTCAGGTCGCGGCTGGTGTTTTGCAGTGTTTGGATGGCCCGGTTGATTTCCGGGTGTTTCTCCCCCCGAAACGGCTGCCGGCCCTGCCCATACACGGGCGGGGCGGGCGCATACTGCGCCGCTGCCGGTGTCTGGGTGGCGATGCCGAGCGCGACTGCCCCCACGCCTGCGAGCGCGGCTATTCCCGCCGCCCACTTCTTCACCCCTGTCTTCATCTTCAATTTCCTTTCTGCGTTGGAGAAGGCTGGATTGCCTTTCTCTGCTTCTATGACGCAGGCGCAGTAGAGAAAGTTCATTGCAGCAAGCAAAAACAATTCTCGTTGCCTTTGATTAGACACAAACAACAGCAGACACACTGCGGTGTTTCTTAGACAGCAGCCCGCCCGGAAAATGTTCCCGGCGCGCGTTTCGCTCCCGCCTTGCCAACGCTTTGCGCCTGTGTTGTCACGGCTTTTCCAGCCCGCACCGACGACGGAAGGATTTTTTCCGTCGTCGGTACGCCGTTGATACGCCTATGGGATGCCGAGGCGAAGCCTGGGCGACGCGTTTGCGGCGGAAGGCCGGCAAAGCGTGCCGCCCGTCAAAAAGCGCGCAAGCATTTTGCGAAAACCAGGGCGGAGCGCGATGGCTCCCGCCGGGTATAATTCCTGGCATGTCACTCCACGCCGAACTGCATCGTCACCTGGGCGGGGCAGTCGTGCCCCGTGTCTTTTGGCGTTATCTTATCCGCACCGGGCATCCGCTGGCCCGGCAGTTTCCCGACTACGAAGAGTTTGAGGCGTTTGTCACGCGCCCCCGGTCATCGCTGGCCGAGTATCTGGAGCTGCACGCCCTCGTGGAGCCGTTTCAGACACTGGACACGCTGCCGTATTTCGTCTCCAAACTGGTGCGCGGGGCGTATGTGTTTGAGGGGATTTGCTACTTAGAATTGCGCCACACGCCGTTTTACCGCACCGACCCCGCGCTGCCCTTGAATGACCGAATAGCGCAGATGCGGGACGTGATCCTGGCAATCGGCGAGGCGGGCTACGACCCCAAGTTTCCGCTGCTCATGCGCCAGATTTTGTGCATGCACTCGCAATTGCCCGCGGAAGTCAACCGGGCCATGCTGACACTGGCCCGCGAAATGCCCCATTATGTCTGCGGCATAGACCTGGCCGGGCCGGACATCTATTATGCCGCCCGCATGGACGAATTGGCGGGGCTGTTTGGAGAAGCCCGCGCCGAGGGCATAAAGACGACGGGCCATGTGTACGAGACAGCCGACGGCTTCCATCCGCGCCTGCTGCCGTTGCTGTCGCGCATCGGGCACGGCATCCAAATCCCCCTGCGGTTCCCCGAACTGCTGGACGAAGTCGCCGCCAGAGGGCAATGCCTGGAAGTGTGCCCCACGACCTATCTGAAAACGGGAACTTTGCCCGACCTGTCTTCGCTGCGGACCGTATTTGAGCGCTGCGAGGCGGCGGGCGTGGACGTGATTATCTGCACCGACAACGCGGGCCTGCATAATGTGCGCCTGCCGTGGGAATATGAGAACTTATTGACCCAAGACGTCATCAACTTTGACCAGCTGACCGCCTGTCAGGATGCCGCTTTTCGCCATGCATTCGCCTGGCCGCACCCGCACCCGCCGCGCGTTTTGCTGGATGCCATCGTGTCCGCCTCGCCGGGCATCGGCTCTTTTTCTGCGCCGAATACGTCACAAGGAGAACTGTTATGAACACACGGAACCCCCGCCGCAGCATGGCCGCCGCCCTGCTCGCCGCCCTCGCATTGACCGCGAGCAGCGTCCACGCCCAGACCGCCGACCGGGGCGCGCTGCCCGAACAGCACGACAGCAACACGCTGAGCAAGATCGGCAAAGCGATCCAGTACCCTGTCCGCAAGGCGGGCGAGAACACCAGCAAGAGCGCGCAGAAAGCCGCCAAATCCACCCAGTATGTCGCGCGCAAAGGCAGCGAGCATGCCAGTGTCGCCGCGCATCAGGCGACCGGGCAGAAGTCAGTCATCCGCCGCCGCGCCAAAGGCGTCGACCGCGTTGTCACGCCCACCGGCAAGCTCAAGACCATGTCGGGCAAGACCATCAAGTAAAGCGCGCCTGGCTAGACAGCAAAACAGCGCCCTGTCTTCAGAGAAGACACGGCGCTGTTTTTAGGTTAGGCTCACCGCCACAGCACGCCCGCCGCGCCCGCGCCCGCGAGAATAACAACCACAGGCACGCGCCGCGTCAAGCCCAGGGCCAGGCTCGCCAGCGCCAGCGCGATGCTGCGCACGCTCCACCCCGCGCTCGCCAGCAGGTGCAGCAGGACAATGGCAAAGATGCCCACCACCGCCAGCCCCAATCCCTGCACAAACCCTTCCACGACCGGGTGATGCTGCACCCGTCGGTACACGCGGTCCACGGCCAGGATGAGCAGCGGCGGCAGCGTAATGGCGACCAGGGCAAGCAGCGCCCCGCGCATGCCTGCCGTCAGAAAGCCCAGGCTGATTACCCACAGCCCGCTTGGGCCGGGCGACACCTGGCCCACCGCCAGTGCCTGGGCAAACTGCGCATCCGTGGCCCAGCCGCGCGGCACAAGGTCGGCATGCAGGCTGGGAACGTTGCCCGTACCACTCGTAGAAAAAAGGGAGGCTTTGAGCAAAAGCCCCAAAAACACCCACTCGTTCATCGGCGCACGCGTCCCCGCGCCGCCCGCCGCCTGTCGTGGCCCCAGTGACAAAGCGCCCCAATCAGGCCCGCGCCGCACAAAATCGCCAGGGTCGGCACTTGCCCCACGGCGGCCAGGATCGCTCCGCCCGCAAGCAGCGCAACAGCGAGCGCCGGCATGCTGCGTCCCTCGCGGCGGGCGGCGGCCAGCAGCGGCAGGGCCATCTGGCCCGCCGTCAGCAATCCCAGCCCCACCGCGCCGGGCACAATGCCCTGAACCGCATGGCGCACGAGGGGGTTGTGCTCCCAGTGCAGATACGCCGCTGTGATGGCGACAGTCACGGCAACGCTGGGCAGCAGCAGGCCGGCCAGTGCGAGCGCAATGCCCCACGCGCCGCCCAAGCGCCGCCCGATCAGCACGGTGAGGCCGAGAAGATTAATGCCCGGCGCCACCTGGCACAAGGCCCAGTCCCGCACAAACTCCGCGTCGGTCATCCAGGCCCGCCGCTGCACCACCAGCCGCCGGATCAAGGTCAGCGTCACCGCGCCGCCCCCGAACGACTGCATCCCCACGCCCAGCCAGACACGCAGCAGCTCGCCGCGCCCCGGCAGCGGGGCGGGGGAGGGCAGGGCGGGCGCGGGCAGGTCAGAGCCGGAAAGCATGGAACATCACCTCGGCCCCAGTGTACCCGAATGGCGGCGCTTGGGCGGGGCTGAGAACACTCGGCAAGGTTTGGGAGACTGCGTGCGGGGTAAACCAACGCCGACAGCAGTGCTTTAGGAGACATCTCCCCAAGGAAGACGCCATGACACTGGTTTGCTTGTTTGACCTCAACGAGACTTTGCTGGATATGAGCGCCCTGGACCCGCTGTTTGAGAAAACATTCGGCGAGGGCAAGGTCGTGCGGATGCAGTGGTTTCAGCAGCTGTTGCAGTCCGCGCTGGTGTCTGCTTGGCTTGGGTCCTACGTTGATTTTACCACTCTCGGAGACGCCGCATTGGAGATGACTGGGGCGCGCCACAAACTCACGCTGACAGCGCAGCAAAAAGAGGCCATTCTCCTCGCCATGCGCGAGCTGCCGCCGCACCCGGATGTGCCGGGTGCATTGGAACAATTGCGGCAGGGCGGGGCGCGCCTGGCGGCTTTGACAAACTCTCCACTGGAAACCGCGCAGGCGCAGGTCCGGTTTGCCGGGCTGGACGGCCTGTTTGAGCAGGTGCTTTCCGCCGAGAGCGTGCAGCGGCTCAAGCCTGCCCCCGAACCGTACCACAAGGCGGCTCAAGTCATGGGAGCGCCTATCGGCGAGACCTGGCTCGTGGCGGCGCATAGTTGGGACACGACTGGGGCACACAAAGCAGGCTGCCGCACGGCGTTTGTGGCCCGTCCCGAACAGCCGCTGGACCCCACTGCCCCGCACCCCGACATTGTCGGCGCGAACCTCGGCGCGGTCGCGGCGCAATTGCTCCAAGCCCCCGCGCTGCCGTAAGCCGAAGGCGGCCCATTCACAAGATGTTGACGGCGCGGGCGGCCAGCAGCGCGATCACGGCCAGCGAGATAGTTGCCTGCACCATCATCAGCAGCTTGGCCCAGCGCGACAGCACAGCGGTATCGGCGGGCGACAGGGCCGTGCTCGTGTTGAACGCCAAGAATAAGTAATCCGCGAACTGCGGCGACCAGTTGGAGACCCCAATCTCGGCCCGCTGCCCGGCGTCCAGCGATAGTTGCGGAAACAAAAACGCCCCGTCCCTATGTCCCGGCTGCAAACTGCGTATGTGCGGCCCCCCGGCATCCAGACGCCAGTACCAGGAGGCGAACACCAGCACATTGGTCGCCCACAAACACACGGCGGAGCGCAGCAAAACCAGCGGCGGCTCTTTGTGCAGCGGCAGTGCGTGCACCAGCAGGGCGAGCGAGACGATCATAAACACCGTAATGACGGCAAGCAGAGCATGCCCAATAACTTGATTGAGATTGTGGTGTCCGTGATAACGCGACACCACCAGCGGCAGTTGCACGATTAGCACTACCGCCAAAAGCAGCCAGCGCGGGCCAAACGACAGGTTTTCCGGCAGGGCCATATACAAACCCCCGACCGCAAGCCCAGCGAGTATCGCGGGCCAGCGCGGCTCCGGGTTGGTTTCCTCTCGGTGAGGCATGGGCAAATGACGCGCATGCCGCAGGGTTTCTTTGAGTGGGTTGTTCATAATAGGGGGTGTGCGGCGGGTCTTGCCCGGCCTGAGCGCGGCGGCGCACGCGTGCTTGTGCATGAATACGCGCGTGCTTGTGCATGAATCAATGACCGTTCTGCCGTGTGTGTTCGCGTGTTCTGCCGTGTGTGTTCGCGGCCTGCGCCTTCTTTTCCTGCCCGCATTCGGCAAGTTCCATGCCGAGGCGGGTATAAGCATCTTGCATACGCGAGAAAGACACCCATGCGCTTTTCCAGAACCAGGCCCCGCCCCAGCGGCGACACCCCTTCGCCGCCCGACCCCATTCACGAAAACATTGATGCCGTGGTCGCCATGCACGCTGCGGGAGAGCGCATGGTGGACACGCACCAGCGCAATGTCGAGTCGCTGACCGCGTGGCTGGGACGTCCGCAGTTCTTCTACGGCATTCTCGTGGGCGTCAGCGCGTGGATGCTGGTGAACAGCCTTGCGCCCCTGCTGCACGTGCGCCGCATTGACGACCCGCCGTTCTTCTGGATGCAGGGCCTGCTCGGCCTCACCGGCCTCTTGACGACCACGGTGGTCTTGATTACCCAGAACCGCCAGGGCAAGCTCGCCGAGCGGCGCGAGCAATTGGAACTGCAAATGAGCCTGCTGACCGAGCAGCGCACCGCCAAAATTATCGCCCTGCTGGAAGAATTGCGCCGGGACATGCCCACCGTCCACAACCGCACCGACCACGAAGCGGACGCCCTGACCCGCACCGTTGACCCCCATGAGGTGCTTGCCGTTTTGGAAGCCAAGCTGGAGGAAACCCAGGAAACCGACGCTGCGGCGGAGATTGTGACACGGGAAATAGACGACGCCGCGACCGAAGCCCAGCAAGGCGTCCGCACCGCTCAGGAGCAGCAGTTTCCGCGCTGAAAAGGCACTCCACGCCTGCCGCCCCCTTGTTGCTGCGGCTGATGGAGCGCGTCCCGACGACGGACGAAATTGTTCCGTCGTTGGTCTGCCTAGAAAGTGCCGTGGAAACGCGGGTGCAAACTTGCGGCGATGCCTCCAGGACACCGGCAAAATTGGGGGGAATGTCGCTTGACAGCCGCGCGCAAAGCCAGTATAATAACCGTGTCGCACTTGCCAATGTCGGCCCCGACTGATGGGTACGCATGCCGGCGGTGCTTGGGAATGGGCGGTTGGCTCAGCGGTAGAGCGCTTCGTTCACATCGAAGATGTCAGGGGTTCGAATCCCTTACCGCCCACCACAGAACGCAAAGTCGGAAGCACTGCTTCCGGCTTTTTGTTTGGCACCGGCAGACAAGGGCTTGTGCCGGGGGTGTCTCTTTTTAGGCAGGGGCTTGTGCCGGGGGTGTAAAACCCCCGGCAAGTGTGAAGCCCTGTCCTTCGGACGTTAAAAAAGACTTATGTCACTTCGTCTTATGCCCGTGAGGGCATGGCTTCATCTTTGCCGGGGGTTTTACACCCCCGGCCATTGAAGCCGCAAAATAACGCATGCATCGCTGACGATCTGGGAGAACACGCATCGTGACAATGAAAAGGATTTTCGGCGCAGTGGGACTGATGTTGTGCCTGGCAGGGACGGCGCAGGCGGAGGCAAAGTTTTCGTTTGCCGGGACGCCGGGCCAATTGCCCAAGACCGTCGTGCCGACGAACTACGCGTTATTTGTTGAGCCTGACCCCAAGACGCTGACGTTTAATGGCACGGAGCAGGTGACCATCAATGTCAAAGCCCCCACAAAAACGATCACGCTCAACGAGCTTGGCCTGACGGTCAAGAAAGCATCGCTGGCGAGCGCGCAAGTATCCAAGCCCCTAGTGCCTACGGTCAAGACCGACGACACGGTGCAAACGCTGACATTGACGTTTCCCAAAACGATTGCGCCGGGTGCGTACCACTTGGATATTGACTACACCGGCAAGGTGGGCTTGCAGTCGCAGGGGCTATTTGCGGTGAAGTACCTGACGCCCGCCGGGAAGCCAAAGCTGATGTTCGGCACGCAGATGGAGCCGACCGATGCCCGGCGGATGTTTCCCTGCTGGGACGAACCGGCGTTCAAAGCGACCTACCAACTGTCTGTTGTGGTGCCGCAATCGTTTATGGCGGTATCCAACACGCCGATTACAAGTGAAAGTCCGATGGTGGGCGGCCTGAAGTATGTGGCATTCAGGGTCACGCCGCCGATGGCGAGCTACCTGGTCGTGCTGTGCGCGGGGGAGTTTGAAGCGTACACAGGGCAGGCGGCGGGGGTCAAGCTGCGCGTCCTCACCACTGAGGGCAAAAAGGCGCAGGGCGCGTATGCCATGGGCGTCATGGAGAAAATCCTGCCCTACTACAACACGTACTTTGGGGTGAACTACCCGCTGCCCAAGCTGGACCTCATCGCCGTGCCGGGCGGCTTCCAGGGGGCGATGGAGAACTGGGGCGGCATCACCTACAACGAAAACATTATACTTTACGACCCCAAAACGTCGTCCGAGGGCACCAAGCAGACCATCTTCAATGTGGTCAGCCACGAGACCGCCCACCAGTGGTCGGGCGACCTGGTGACGATGGCCTGGTGGGACAACTTGTGGCTCAATGAGGGCTTCGCCTCGTGGATGGCCGACAAGGCTTCGGATCACTTCAACCCTGAGTGGCATGTGCTGGACCGCGCCGTCGCCCAAAAAGACGACATTCTGGAGTCGGACAGCTACACCACCACGCATCCCATCCAGCAGGCCATCACCGACCCCGCGCAGGCGGCGGCGGCATTTGACGAGATCACCTACCAGAAGGGCGAGGCCGTCATCCGCATGTTTGAGAACTACCTGGGGCCAGACGTGTTCCAGGCCGGTATTCAGAAGTACATGCGCGCCCGCAAGTATTCGTCCAGCACCACCGCCGACCTGTGGGACGCGCTGGGGCAGGCGTCGGGCAAGCCCATGACGCAGATCGCGGCGGGGTGGACAGAGCAGCCCGGCTTTCCTGTGGTGCTGGCCCATGCCGTGCCCGGCGGCGGCATTCTGCTGACGCAGGAGCGGTTCACGGTGGATACGTCCAGCCCCAAGCCGGAGTTCTGGCAGGTGCCGATTGCCTACGACACCGTTCATGGCGCGGCGGCTCCCAGCGCCCAAACGCTTCTGCTGACGCAGTCAGGGGCGACTCTGCCCGCGTCCGCCGGGAACGAAGTGGCGCTGAACGCGGGCGACCGGGGCTTTTACCGGGTGCAGTACGCCCCGGCCCTGTTCGCGCCTCTGGCCGCCCATGTGGAAAGCCTGCCGCCCGCCGACCGGATCGGCCTGCTGGGCAACACGTGGGCCTTGGCAAAAGTGGGGCGTGTCCCCGTGTCCAGCTTTCTGGACCTTGCCAACGGCGCCCGCAATGACACGGACCTGGCCGTCAACAGCCAGACATTTGGGTCGCTGTACGAGATCAACGGCCTGCAGCGCGGGCAGCCGGGCCGGGCCGCGTTCCAGGCATACCTGCGCCGCGTGCTGGCTCCCCGCTTTGCGAGTATCGGGTGGGATGCCCATGCGGGCGACACCAGCGACACGACTTTGCTGCGCAGCAGCCTGATTGGCGAGCTGGGCGCATTGGGCGATCCCGCTGTGATTGCCGAGGCCCGCAAGCGCTTCGCCGCGTATGTCAAAGACCAGAGCACGCTGCCCGCAAACCTGATCGGCCCAACGCTGGGGATTGTCGCCCGCTACGCCGACCAGCCCACCTACAACCAAATGCTGTCGCTGGCCCAGACCACGCCGGACTATCGCCAGAAGGTGCGCTTCTTCGGGACGCTGTCCGGCGCGCTCGACCCCAAGCTCGCGCAGGAAACCCTGAACCTGACCCTGTCGCCCCAGCTTGCCACTGTCCCGCAGGCCGGGCTGCGCCTGATCCAGGGCGTCGCCTTCAGCGCGGAGCAGCCCGCCCTGGCCCTGTCGTTCTTCCAAACGCACCAGGACGCCCTGCTCGCCAACCAGGATGCTTTGATGAAAGTGTTTGCCGTGCCCGCCCTGTACGGCGCGTTCAGCGACAACGCCCACGCCGATGCCCTGGTGGCCTATGCCAAAGCCAACCTGCCCCCGGATGCCGCCCCCCAGGTCGCCAAGACGGTTTCGCGCATCCGCGCCGCCGCCGCCCTGAAAACGCGTCTCCTGCCGGATGTAGACAAGTGGGTCGCCCTGCATGGCAAAACAGCCTCCGTCCATTAGCATAGACGCAGCAAAACAGCCTGCACCGAGTGGTGCAGGCTGTTTTGCCATTCACGCCCCTTTATTCCAGCACGAAATCCACCTCAAACGTGCGCTGCCATGGCAGCACAACGCTGCCGGAAGCAATATGCAGCCCGACCCCCACGCCGCGCGCTTGCAGGCGCTCCAAGGCGTCTAAGAGGTGCCCGGCAGTCACGGCGCACGTTGTGGCCTGCTCCGTGCTGCTCTCCGGGTCAGGCTCGCGTCGCCCCCAGCGGCGCTCGGCATCAGCGCGCGCCAGCCGCCGGGCGACTGTCTGGTAGCCCCAATCTTCCAGAAAGCGATGGGCCAGAAAGACGCTCTGCGCCCGCGCACGGGCGGGGTCTGTCCCGATAAGACATGCGCACGAGGCCTGCGCCACCACGACGCCCAGGGTGTTGCCCGCCGTGTTCCACGCGCCGAACGCGGCCAAACGGCCCAAGTCAAGGGGGCAGTCGGAGGCCAGCAGGCGCTCCATCAGCAAGGGGTCGGCTCCATTGGGATACGCGACATCGGCCAGGGCGATGGGCTTTCCGCGCGCCTGCCACGCGCCGAGTGTCTGCACCCACTGCGCATACGCCTCTGTTCGCAGGGGCCTGTCGTCTTCCAGAAACTCCGGGCGGTAGTCTGTGCGGCGCGGAGACGGGGTTGCCACGCCCAGAATAATGTCTGCTAAGTCGGGGCTTGAAGCGAGCGCGCACCCACAGGCCGCAATCTGCGCCTGCACCGTTTCCCGCACGGGCCTGTCTTCGTAGGGGGCGATAAGAGCCGCGTCGTCGTCAATCGCATAGCACGGCCAGACCGTGGGGGCCTGTCTGTCCAGCGCGTTCAGACGCGCGGCGACCAGGGCCGAGCCGACTTCATCCGCGCCAGGGTACATGCGCACGCGGCCCAAAAGCGTCGGCCCGACCATGCCTGCCCACGCCGCCAGCCAGTTCCGCTCGCGTGACGGAAAGCCCCATGGGCTGGTGTCATCCGACATGAGCAGCAGCGAGGTGAGTTCCCCCTGCGCGGCCATGTCCAGCAGGCCCAGGTTGACCGTGTGGTTGCGCAGCCGACGCCCCAGCCAGTCGGCCAAGATGTCGGGTGGCAGGAGTGTCTGCACCTCGTGGAGTTCCTGCTGCCCGTCACGAGTTAAGACGCCGCATTGCTGCTGATGGACAAGCCGCGCATAGGCATAGCATTTCGTGCCCCATTGCGCCCAGTAGGCGGGTTCCTCCACCGCATCGTCTGCATTGGACACGCGCGTGACCAGGGAAAACGCATGCACGGGGCAATAAGAGTTGACTTCGGCAAGCCGGGCCAGGCGATGGAGCGCATGGGCGGCGCTGCCGTGCGAAATGCGGGCATTGATGAGGCTGCCGAATGCGAAGCAGTCGCACGAGACAATGGCCGCTTGCGCGTCGCGCGATACGTTCCCAAGCCACGCATCCAGCGCGGGCAGGTCAGCCCCCATGCGCCTGTGTCCCCGGATTGCAATGGGGGGCAGCAGCACCTGCGCCCCGCCGATTGCGCCCAGCATCTGCGGATAGCGCGTGTTGACAGGCCGCTCATCTAACGGAACTAGGGCGAGGGTGAGGGGCATAAGTGTTGCTCTTGGGGGGGATTAGAGATTGGGCGAAGTCATTGCCAGCGAGGCCGCGCCGATGACATTGGCATCGCCGCCCAAAGAGGCGACAGCGACCGGGCACTGCGCGGCATGGGGCAGGGCGCGCATTTGCATCACACGGCGGGCCGGGGCCAGCAGCGCATCGCCCAGCGAGGCTAGGCCGCCGCCGACCACGATCAAATCCGGGTCCAGGGCGTTGGCGAGGCTGACCAGCCCGTAGCCCAGGTATTCGCCGGTGCGCGCAATGGCCTGCGCCGCCGGGCCGTCGGGGCTGCCCTGCGCCGCCCGCGCAATATCATGGCCCGTCAGGGGCGGCATATCCTTCCCCACGCTTTCCCGGTAAGTTTGGGCCAGGGCAGGCCCGCTGACATACGCTTCCCACGTGCCGACATGCCCGCCGCCGTCGGTGCGCGCTGTGGGGTCCATGCTCAGCAGCAGGTGCCCAAACTCGCCCCCGCCGCCACGCGCGCCCCTGTGCAGCATGCCGTTGATTAACAATGCCCCGCCCAGGCCCGTGCCGATGGCGAGAAACACGACCGTGGACAGGCCCTGCGCCCCGCCGAACCGGGCTTCGCCCATCGCCAGGGCGTTGACATCGTTGTCTGCATGCGCGGGCACGCCCAGGGCATCGGCAAATGCCGTCTTGATATTCATGCCGGCCCAGCCAGGCAGCAAATCCGTGGCCGACAGGACAACCCCACTGACCGGGTCAATCTGCCCGCCCGCGCCGATGCCTGCGGCTTCTATTTGCTCACCTGCACATAGAGTTTGGGCCAGCGCGACGGCTGTCTCCAAAACGCGCGGGCCGCCTTCCCGCGCGGGCGTGGGAGTGTCCAAGCGGCGTCTGACAATGCCCTGCGCGCTCACAATGGCCCCCGCAATCTTGGTGCCGCCAATGTCTATGCCCAGAAAGTCGGCCATTTGGGTTGCTTATTTGGGTGGCGCTAAATAGGACGTAAACCGGGCCGTGATCTGCTGGGGCCGCGTGATGGCCCCGCCCACGACCACCGCCCAGGCTCCCGCGTCCAGGGCGGCCCGCGCCTGTTCGGGGGTGGCAATCCGTCCTTCGGCAACGACGGGCACGCGCAGCACGCTTGCCAGCGCGCGCACCAGGTCTAAGTCCGGCCCGGCTTGCTGCGGGCTGTACGGCGTGTAGCCGGACATGGTCGTGGAGACAAAAGCGGCCCCGGCGTCCTGCGCGGCGATGCCTTCTTCCACTGTGGACACATCCGCCAGCACGTCTTTGCCGGTCGCCCGCCGCACCAATTGGATAAACTCGCCTGCCGTCGCCCCTTCCGGGCGCGGGCGGGCCGTGGCATCCAGGGCGATCATGTCCGCGCCCGCCCCGGCGACCGCCTGCGCGTGCAGGACGCTGGGGGTGATGTACACATCAAATCCCGCCATGTCCACCTTCCACAAACCGATCAGGGGCACGGAGCACACGGCCCGAATGGCGGCAATGTCCGGCGGCGTGCCCGCGCGGATGCCCACGGCCCCGCCCTGGGCTGCCGCCTGCGCCATGCGCGCCATGATGTCCGCCCCGAACAGCGCTTCCCCGGCCAATGCCTGGCAGGAAACGATCAAGCCGCCCTTCAGCTCCTGCGCAAACTCGCTCATGCGCCAGTGTAACCGCAACACTCGGCCTTTGTCAAGGAAGGAGACTGCCCCGCGCGCGTGCAATAAACGCGGGAGACCATTCTTTGGGCGAGAGTGTACCGTGACCACGCACAGCACAGTGTTGGCGTCCGCCCCCGATGGGTTTGACATGCGGCCATTGGGCGACCAGGCCGTGCGCGTGACCCTGGGGAAAGTGGACGACCCCGAAACATCGGCCCGCCTGCGCCGTTTTTGCGCCTGGCTTGCATCGGCATCGCTGCCCGGCGTCACCGAATGGGCGCCCGCGTACACGTCCGTCACAGTGTATTATGCGCCCGAACAAATCGGCTATGCCGCCCTGTGCCGGGCGCTGAGCCGCCAAACGGAACAAACGGCGCCTGCGCCCCTGCTGCCGGGCCGCCTGGTAGAACTGCCGGTGCGCTACGGCGGTCCCGACGGCCCCGACTTGCCCCAAGTCGCTGAACGGCACGGCTTGACTGTATCCGAGGTGATTGCCCTGCACGCTGCGCCGGTGTACGATGTTGTCCTGGTGGGCTTTCTGCCGGGCTTTCCCTACCTGCGCGGCCTGCCGGATGCCCTGCACACGCCGCGTCGCCCCACGCCGCGCACTCTGGTTCCGCGCGGCAGCGTCGGCATCGGCGGCGCGCAGACCGGCGTGTATCCCTGCGCCTCGCCGGGCGGCTGGCATCTGATCGGGCGCACGGACACGCCGCTGTTTGACATCGCCCGCGACCCGCCCGCGCGGCTTCAGCCCGGCGACCGCGTGCGCTTTGTGCCGCTGTGAAGTGAGTGCGTCTGAGGGAGGCTCCTGCGCTGCCGCCGAAGGCCAGCCCTCCGGTCAGCCGGTGCGGACACGGGCGCGGGTGAGGAGTAGGAAGGCCCCCCCGCCCCAAGTTTGGGGAGCCGGAAAGTAAAGACATGGTGGCAATTGTCTTATCCTGCTCTGCTCATGCTCCCCAGAATTGGGGCAGGGGGGCCACTCATGCTCCCCCTAATAAAGGGAGCCGAGGGCCGAGGGCCATATCGTAACACCTATGCGAATTGACATCAATGCCGACCTGGGCGAACGAGCGGAACCCAGCCCCTTGCAGTCCGACAAAGACCTGCTGGGCAGCATCACGTCCGCCAATCTCGCCTGCGGGTTCCATGCGGGCAACCCCAACTTGATGGCGATTATGGTGGAAGCCGCTGTCCTGCGCGGCGTTTCCGTCGGCGCACATCCTGGCCTGCCCGACCGCGCGAACTTCGGACGACGCCCGGTGCGGCTGACCCCCGACGATGCGTACAGCCTTGTTTTGTACCAGATTGGCGCGCTGGATGCGTTTCTGCGCCGCTGGGGCAAGACGGTCGCCCATGTCAAGCCGCATGGGGCGCTGTACTCTATGGCCGAGGACGACCCTGCGCTTGCCCAGGCCATCGCCTATGCCGTGTCTGACTTTCACCCCCAAACCCGCCTGGTGGGCCTGTCCGGCGGACGATTGGTGCAGGCCGGCCTGGAGCGACGCCTGCCCATAGGCCGCGAAGTGTTCGCCGACCGTCACTACCTGCCGTCGGGCCGTTTGGTGCCGCGCGACGCCCCCGATGCCCTGATAGACGACCCTCGCCTCGCCGCGCGCCGCATGACGCTGCTGCTGACAACCGGCGCATTGCCCGCCTGCGACGGCACGCCCCTCGCCCTGGCCGCCGACACGCTGTGCCTGCACGGCGACCATTCCGGCGCGCCCGAACGCGCCCGCCTGCTGCGCGCCTCGCTGGAAGCCGCCGGAATGGTCGTCTGCGCCCCCGGTTTAAGCGTCCCTTCCCTCAAGGGGAAGGACTCTTAAAGCCGGAGGAGGAACTTCCGCACCGCCCCTGAACTTCCCCGCCAAACCCCCATGCCGCACCCCATCTTTCACATAGACACGCCCGGCCTGCTGACAACGATGCAGGACAGCGGACGCCCCGGCTTTGCCGCGCAGGGCGTGCCTGTCGGCGGCGCGATGGACAAATGGGCCGCCCAAGTCGCCAACCTGCTCGTGGGCAACTTTCCCGGCGACGCCGTGCTGGAACTCACCCTCTCCGGCCCCGCCCTGCGCGCCCTCCGCGATGCGACCATCACCGTGTGCGGCGCGGACTTGTCGCCGCATGCTGAAGACACTCCCCTGCCGATGTGGCGCACGGCGCGATTGAAAGAAGGCCAAAGGGTGCGCTTTGGGCGGCGCGAAAGCGGGGCGCGGGCATACCTCGCGGTGGCCGGCGGCTTTGCCGCACCCCCGGTTCTGGGCAGCCGCTCCACCGAGATGCGGGCGGGCTTCGGCGGCTTCCATGCCCGCGCCCTGCGCGCAGGAGATGTGCTGGAAGCGTACATGGAACACGCGTCAAGTTTCCGCGGCGGGCGCGGACTGCGTGCCGACGACATCCCGCAGTACCCGAACCATCTTCGCTTGCACGTCATACTCGGCCCGCAGGACGACCTCTTTACAAGCGATGCGCGCGCGCTGTTTTTGTCGGCGCACTATGCTGTCACGGCACAGTCCGACCGGATGGGGTATCGTTTAGACGGCCCCCCGCTTCCCCTGCGTCCCTCGGTCGCGGACACGCTGCCCTCAGAAGGCGTGACAGGCGGCAGCGTGCAGGTCGCAGGCGACCGGCCCCTGCTGCTGATGGCCGACTGCCAGACAACCGGCGGCTACCCGGTCATCGGCGTCGTCATTGGCGCAGATTTGTCCCAGGCCGCGCAGTGCATTCCGGGAACAACAGTGTCGTTCCACAGCGTCTCCATAGAAGACGCACAAGACGCGTGGCGTGCGCAGCAGCAGTTTTTGCGGGTGCTGGCAGGCACGGTCGGCAGATAATTCCTGAACGGTCGCCAGATAATTCCCGGCAAGCCCTGGCCCAGAGCGCGGACTTGCCCAGGCATTGCTGGGGCTGATCCACGGCGTTGCCCCCGTGTACCGACGACGGAACAAACTCTTCCGTCGTCGGTACACGCTCCATCATCCGTGGAAAAGCATTGACAGCGCGTTAAGAATGCGCTTGCATCACGGTGAAGCGTGCGGCCCGGCCCGGTCGGTTGGCATGGAACTTGCAGGGATGCTTTCTGCGCCGCATTGATTTGCAGAGATACTTGCCCCTGCCGGCGTGGGCAAAAAACGGATTGCGGTGGATTCATGTTATAATCAATCGGGGATGGCTGCCCATTGGAAAAGGGCTGGCTGTTGATTTGACTAGCCGCGCTGAAAAACCCCGCAGCGCGCCGGGTTGAATGCAAATCCGAGTTTGATTGGTTTGGGTATTTTCCCACATGCGCATTGCCGACGGCATCATGTTCTTGAGATGCGCCGGGGCTGTTTGCGACGAAAGGTTGTCTTGTGTCCACTGTGCTTAGAACCCACCCGGTTCCCGCGACTGAGCTGGAGCCTGAACAGTATTCTTCGGGCGTCTCGTTTCAGGAGTATGTCGCTATTCTGAAGCGGCGCCGCTCCTTGATAGTGCAGGCGTTTTTGCTGATTAGCATTGTCGGCGTCATTGTGACGTTTCTGACCAAGCCGGTGTATCAGGCGGTCGGCGAGATGCTGGTCGACCCGCCGAGCATGACGGTCAGCCAGGTCAACACGGACAGCCCCTTGTCCGGCTTGTTTGGGATCGGGGCGCAGCAGTCCACGGCGACGGTCGCGCAGGTGCTGCAAACCCTGCCTTTGCAGCGCCAGGTCTTCCAAAAAGACGGCCAGGTGGACTTTGCGATTGTGCCGAGCGGCGACACCAGCATCATCAATGTGGCCGCGGAAGCCACCGACCCGCGCACGGCGGCGCTGGCCGTCAACGATTTGATGGGCAATTATATCCAGCAAAGCAGCGACCAAAGCGTGGCGGACCTGGAAAATGCCCGCCAGTTCGCGCAGGGGCAAAGCACGGCGGCGCACAGCAGCCTGGTGCGCGCGGAGAATGCTTTGCGGGCGTTCCAGGAGCGCTACCATATCACCGAGCTTGGGCAGGATCGCAGCAACCAGATCGCCCTGGTGGCGGGGCTGGCGCGCGATTATGCCGGGCAGCAGTCGCAGATGGACGCGCTCCAGGCGCGGCTGGCCGCCGACCAGACGCTGATTGGGGAGCAGCCGGTGAACCAATCACACACGTTGCTGTCCACCAACCCAACGATTGAAGGGCTGAAATCGTCGCTGCTGAACCTGCGGGTGCAGAAAAAAGCCATCACGCAAAAAGGCGGCTTCAACCCCAACGGCAAAGCGCCCGCCATGCTGCAATTGAACGCGCAGATCGCCGAATTGCAGCACCAACTGGCTTTGCAGCCCGCGCTCAAGCCCAATGTTTCCAGCAACCCCAACGGCGTGCGCGAAACTCTGCGCGCCGGGATCGTGGAACTCAAGGCCAACATTCGGACGCAAACGGCGTACATGGCGGCGACCCAGGCGCAGCTCGCAAAGGCGCGGGCGGATTTGGGCCGCTACCCGGATCGCCAATTGCAGCTGGATCGTCTGCAGCGGGCGCGGGACGGCGCGGCGCGGAGCGCGCAGACGTTTGACAGCCAGCTCGGCGACCTGTCGCTGCGCGAAAAAGCGCGTCATGCTTCGGCCCATGTCATTCAGCCCGCCGCCGTTCCGCTCAACCCGGTGCGGCCCAAAAAGGCCCTCAATATCCTGTTTGCGTGCCTCATCGGACTGTTTGTCGGCATCTGTCTTGCACTCTTGCAGGAGTTCCTGGATGATCGCATCAACACGCTGGAAGACGCCGACCGACTGCTGGGCCTGCCCTCATTGGGCCGCGTACCGGCCCTGACCGCGGAAGGCGCGCGCCTGCTGCCGCAGATGACCGGCGCGAACCCCGGCTCGGAAAGCTACCGCATTCTGCGCACCAACATCCACTTTGCGTCGCTGGATGCGCCGCTCAAGACACTCCTGGTGGCCTCGTCGTCGCCCGGCGAGGGCAAAACGACAACCGCTGTCAACCTGGCATTTGCGATGGCGATGGACGGCAAGAAAGTGATCCTGATGGACAGCGACCTGCGTCGCCCGACCATCCACAAAATGCTGGGCCTGCCCGCGATGCCCGGCCTGACCGATGTGCTGGCAGGCACGGCCAAATTGGACGACGTGCTGATGCAGCACAGTGACATGCCCAACTTGATGGCTCTATCGTGCGGCACGCTGCCCCCGAACCCCAGCGAGCTGCTCGGTTCGCGCGCCTTCCGCACTTTGATGGAAACGCTGACCACCAAGTCCGACCTGGTCGTGCTGGACAGCCCGCCGGTTCTGGCCGCCGCCGATGCGCAGATTTTGGCATCGCAGGTGGACGGCGTCGTGATGGTGGTGGAAACCGGAGAAACCCGCAAAGTCGCCGCCCGTCAAACCCTGGCCCTGCTGCGCCATGCGCGGGCCAATGTGCTCGGCGTCGCCTACAACAAGCTGATCGCGCGTCCCGGCGATGCGTACTATTACAACTATGCCGCCCCTGCCCTCACGAACGGCAATGGAAACGGCAAAGGCAAAAACGGGCGCGGAAGCGGCAAGCTTCCCGCTCCCGCCGCCGCCGACACCCTGACGCCGGGCCAGGATTAAAGCCCGGAAGGAACACTCCCAATGAGCAAGATCATCCAAACTCACAAACATAACCGTCCCGCCAAAGTTGTCATAGTGGCCGCCCTTGCCGCCTTGTCGGGCGTCTTCTGTGCGCCGCACACAGGCCGGGCGCAGTCTGTCCCCCCTGCCTCCGATGCAGGGACTGCCACGCCGCCCGTTGTCTCACCGACGTATGTGCTGGCCCCACTGGACGTGCTGGACATCAGCGTGCAGGGCCACGAAGATTATCACCAGCCCTCGGCGGCAATCCTGGCCGACGGCACATTCAACTACCCGACCATCGGAGCCATTCATGCGGCAGGCCTGACCGTCGCCCAGCTTAAGACGTTGATTACTAAAGGCCTGAGCGATTACTTCAATCAGCCCGATGTCACCGTCGCCGTGCGCGAAAGCCACATTCGGAAGATCACTGTGTCCGGGGCGGCCCGCTCGCCCGGATTGTACGAATATCGCCCCGGCCTGACCCTGCTGGAAGTGGTGTCCGCGTCCGGCGGCTCGTCGCAGGCCTCCGAGTCGACCAGCCTGTCCGTAGTCACGCGCAAAAACAACCAGCCCGCCAGTATTCCCATTGATCTGGTCAGCCTGCTGGCGGGCGATCAGTCGCAGAACATCGCGCTGTCGCCGGGCGACACCCTGCTGTTCACCCCCCGCGACCCGGCCAAAGCCGCCGTGCAGATTGTGGGCCAGGTCAACCGCCCCGGTCAGTTTTCCGTGATGCGCGAGGGGGCGACACTGATCTCCATGCTGACTTTGGCGGGCGGCACGACGCCCTCGGCGGTGCTGACGCGGGTGCAATTGGTGCGTGCGGGCAAGACCTACGTGTACAACCTGCACGATACGCTGTACAACATTGATGACCCCTCCGGGCAGATCAAGATTTACGCGGGCGACACCATCAACGTGCCCTTCAACAATACCAAGATTGCCGTGCAGGGCGAGGTGCGCGCGCCCTCCATTTATGTCATCCCGGACGGCGAGCCGTTCACGCTGTCCACGGCTCTGGCGCAGGCGGGTGGGCCGACCAACGAGGGCGACAAAAAGTCTGTCGGCATCTTCCGCATCGGCAAAGACAAGCAGCGCCACTTTATTGAGTTCAACTTGGAAGACCTCTACAAAAGCCGCCCGGATGCCAAAACCACCCGCCTGGCCGATGTGCCCTTGCAGGACAAAGACATTCTGGTCGTGCCCACGCGCCACCACGGACACAGCGCCCTGGATTATGTCGGCAGCATCGGCAGCCTGTCCTACCTAGGCTATGTTCTGGGCGCTCCGATACGCCGCTAAGACAGCCCCCAATAAACCACAGACATCAACGAAAGCACTATGAGTACAACGCTAAACGAAACGCCGCCCGCGCCGCGCCCGCATCTGACCATCAAGCCCTCCTCGCGCTGGTCGGCCCTGAACCTGGGCGAAGTGTGGCAGTTCCGCGACCTGCTGCTCACGCTCGCCACGCGCGACGTCAAGCTGCGCTACCGCCAGACCGCTCTGGGAGCCATTTGGGTGGTTTTGCAGCCGCTTGTCTCGGCAGGTATTTTTGCCCTGGTCTTCGGCAAGCTGGCAAACTTCCCCAGCGACGGCATTCCCTACTTTATCTTCGCTTTTGCCGGGCAGCTGCTCTGGAGCGCGTTCAGCAACACCTTGACCAAAGCCAGCGGCTCGCTGGTCGGCAACACGCAGCTGGTGTCCAAAGTGTACTTTCCGCGCCTGATCCTGCCGCTGTCCACGATCTTTTCCACCATGATTGACTTTGCGGTGGCCCTGGGCATGATGATCGTGCTGATGGTTTTGTACCATGTCACGCCGCACCTCGGCCTGCTGCTGCTGCCGTTGTGGCTGCTGCTGACATTGCTTCTGGCAATCGGCATCGGGTTGGTGTCGGCGGCGTTGACCGTCTCGTACCGCGATGTCGGTTTTATCCTGCCGGTTTTGACGAACTTTCTCCAATACGCAAGCCCGGTCGCTTACGGCCTGGCGATTGTGCGAACCAAGCTGCACGGGGCCGCGCTGCATGCGTATTTCCTCAACCCCATGGCGACGCTGCTGGAGTGTTTCCGGTGGTCTTTGTTCGGGCGCGGGCATATCTCGTGGGGCTATGTGCTGTATGCCGCAGTGTTTGCCCTGGTCTGCTTTATCGGCGGCGCGTTCCTGTTCAAGAAGATGGAGCGCCGGTTTGCCGACGTCATTTAAGCCCGCGCCAGGGCTTTGCCACGGCTGATTCAGGGCTTTGCCACGGCTGATTCAGGGCTTTGCCACGGCTGATTCAGGGCTTTGCCACGGCTGATTCAGGGCTTTGCCAGCGCATACCGACGACGGAACAAACTGTTCCGTCGTTGGTTGTGGCTTAGGACGCCCTCAAAACGCGCATGCAATGCCTTGGAGAAGCCCGCGTAGCGGGGGCAGGGCTGGCCTGCGCGCACCGCGCCGGGGAACAATAATGCGCTGGCAAGTGTCGGCAGAATAGAGCGTGTAGAGAAAGCCTTGAGGAGGCCCCCCCGCCCCAATTCTGGGGTGCAATACAGATAAATGCCAGCGGCAGTTGTCTTGTCCTGCATCTTTCTGGCTCCCCAGCCCTCCGGGCATGCCAGTGCATGATTGGGGCGGGGGGGCCTTCCTATCAGCGTTTAGGCACGTTCTCGCCTCGCCGAGAGTGCCCGTGCCCCCGGTGCGGCGTTTGCGGCCATGAAAAGGATGTTATCGGATGCCGTCTTCTGCTCTGCCCACCGAAATTGCTGTGTCCGTGCGCGGCCTGTCTAAGTCTTACACTATTTCGCACAACTCTTTGCAGCACACGACTGCGGCAGAGGCGCTTATTCATGGCGTCAAGAACATTGGCAGAAAGCAAACAAAGGAAACGTTTTGGGCGCTCAAAGATGTTTCATTTGAGATCAACAAGGGCGATGTGGTGGGGGTCATCGGGCGCAACGGGGCGGGCAAGTCCACTCTGCTGAAAGTGCTGTCCCGCATCACGGAGCCGACACAGGGGCAGATTGATTTGTACGGGCGGGTGGGCAGCCTGCTGGAAGTGGGAACAGGATTTCACCCGGAATTGACCGGGCGGGAGAATATCTACCTCAACGGGGCGATTTTGGGCATGAGCAGGCGGGAGATCGCCTCGCATTTTGATGCCATTATTGACTTCTCCGGGGTGGAGCAGTTTCTGGATACGCCCGTGAAGCGTTATTCATCGGGCATGTATGTGCGGCTGGCCTTTGCCGTGGCCGCGCATCTAGAGCCGGAGATACTCATCGTGGACGAGGTGCTGGCGGTGGGCGATGCCGAGTTCCAGCGCAAGTGCCTGGGCAAAATGCATGATGTTGCCGCGCATGGGCGTACGGTCATCTTTGTCTCGCATAATATGGCTGCGGTGCGCAGTTTGTGCCGCTCTGCCGTGTGGATGCGCAATGGGCGTCTGCATCAAGCGGGAGCCTCCGTGCCGGTGCTGGATGCCTACATCAAAAACAACCTGCACACGGTGGGGAGCAGCGTGGACCTCAGCGGCGAGCCGCGTCCGCCTGGGCTGGGGGAGCGTCTTCGCATCACGCGCGCCGTGTTCAATGAAGGGCGTCCCCTGCTGCATGGTGAGCCGGTGCACATGCATTTGGAGTATGAAGCCCATGTCAATCTGGAAGGCGTCGTCTTTGATTGGGCGCTGTGCACGCTTGAAGGCGTCCCTTTGATGTCGTTTGACAGCGATACCAACAGCAATCGCCGCAGCGTGCCGTCCGGCAGAAAAGGCTGTGTTGACACGGCGCTGAGCCGTTTGTGGCTCCAGCCGGGCCAGTACATGCTGACCATCGGCGCACGTTCCGGCGACAACAATGGCCTGGATCATCTGCCCTCGTGCGCCATGCTGGAAATCCAGCCCGGCCCGCAAACTCCGCTCACGCTTTACGAAGGCGGCGGGGGCGTCCGCCCGCCTGCCGTCTGGCATTGGGACACGATGGCTGATGCCGCCGATGCGCAGGCGCTGGTTTCAAACTGATCCCCCGGCAGCGGTCTTGCGAACTGTCCTGATTGACGTGGGTTTTGCCGGTCGGCGTCCGCCGCATCCGAGGCGGTAGGGGGCAGCGCTCTGCGCCCGCTGCCTTTGCGCAAAATGACCCAGCCGCCGCTGCGCCCTGTTTTCGTCAAAACAGGGCGCTTTTGTTTGCCAAACTACGCTCAGTTGGGAAAATGTTTACGGCGTCAGGGCATCCCAGGCGAAATCCGGCCAGATGGTTTTGTTCCAGGCGGCTTCGCGCCGGAGCAGGCCGGAGTCAACGCCGACTTTTGCCAGGTCAGGCAACGTTTCCTTCTGCATGTTAAACAGCGAATCGCCCGCGTACACGACGCTGCTTTCGCCGCCCTGGGTGCTGTTTCGGTACTGAGCAGGCGTGAACCGCTGCATCTTGTCAAACTGCGCGCCCGCCACGGCGGTGGCGATCTGTGCGTAGATGGCTGCATTCTTGTCCGGGCTGGGGCTGAACAGATCGGCTCCGTCCGGGCTGCCGTGCATCCAGTAAAAGAAGCGCATGTCTCCGGCAAAGTGCGGGAACCAGCCGTAAGTCGTATCCACGCTGCCGTTGGTGTCGCTCTGCTGCATGGCTTTAATCAGCATCGCCGTGGTGCGCAGCAGGCCGGGCTGCCCGCTGGCGTTTGCCAGGTTTGCGGTGCGCCCAATCGCGTATCCCCAGTCCACAGGATGCCAGCCATTGCGGTGCCGGTTGCCGCTGTTGAGCACCATCTGCGTGTAGTACCATGCGTTCGTCAGGTACTCGTACTGCAGCCGGTTGTATAAGACCCCGTTCTCCGGCACGCCAACAAACGCCGGGGACGCTAGAAACGCTGCTTCGGACAGCCAGGCGCGGCGTTCCCCGGCCTGAGGCGCGCCCTGAGCCGTGGGGAAGATGAGGGACGCGCTGCCTTCCAGGGCGTACTCCTGCATCATCTCCCAGTTCTTAACCAGCATCCACCGCTCGGCATCCATCATCTTCTCTTGGTAGCCTGCCGTGCCGTCGCTTTCTGCCTGGCGATGGGCGATAAAGCTGCCGTAGTCAATGCCGCTCCACGAGTTCAGCAGACTAGGCAAAGGGCTGTTTGTCTGGGTAGTAACAAAAGCATGGTAGCTGGCATCAGGATTGCCCAGAATGGCGCGCAGGTTGGTGCTGCCCGCACGGCTTGGCCCTTGTCCATTGTAGAACTGCGCAAACGCGCTCTGCGTGAACGCATCGCCCCAGGCGTCTTTGGGGTGGATGCGGGGGAGCCAGTGGTTCCAGTCGGGCAGCTGCAGGGCGACAGGCAGTTCGCGCATGTTGAGCGTGTCCTGTGCGCCGATGCCGTCTTTGCTGATGCCATTCGGGAACAAATAGGGCAGCATGGCCGCATCGTTGTCCAGCACCGCCCCCACGCCCGCGCCCGCCGCCCAGGCTGTGAGGGGCTTCTTGTCCAAACCGGTGCCTGGTTGATAGGGCGGGTTCCAGGGCCTGCCGTACACCGGCACAGGGAGGCTGCGCACATACGACGCGATCTGCCGGGCCTGCGTGTGTGTCAGCCCGTGGAACAAGCAGCGCTCGTAAACCGTGTTGTTGGTGTAGCCGAAGTACTTGAGGTCGCGCCCGTCCTCCGAGTGGCAGTCCGCACAGGTGACTTTAAGGTTGGTATGCACCATAGGCGACTCGCGCAGAGCGGCGGAGTGCCAGAGCAATTTGCCCGCTTTGATGTCGGCAGGGGCAGGCAGGGGCGGCTTCTCCTCGGCGGGATCATGGGCGCGGAACTGCCCCGCCGGCAGCAGTGCGCGGCTGCTTTTGTCTAGAAAGTTGAATGCCAGCACGCGAAAGCCGCTGTTGACCCCGTCGGTGTGGTTGAACCGAAATTGCAGGCGGCAGGCCCCCGCCGGCGCGCGCATCGGCACGGACAGGCGGACAGTGGCAAACCCGCCGCCGATGCCGCCGTAGCTGCGGGCAGGCCCGGCCACAAAGCACGTGCGGTTGGTGAGAGGAACCCAGGGCGTGTCGCCCACCCGGATGCTGCCTTCCTGCTCGTTTTCCAGGCCATGCACTTGCAGGGTGAGCAGGGTGGCAGGCCGCGGCAGCGTCAGCAGGATGGTTTTGGTGGTGCCATCCTCGCCCATCACTTCCAGCGGCAGGACAATTGGCGCGGAGTGTGCCGTGCGGACGGGGGGCGCAGCGGCGACAAGGCACAGCGCGAGCAGGGCAATGGTAACGGCAAACAGCAGCCTGACGGTTGGTTTCATAGGTGGTTTATATACGGTGCACTTCTTTTAGAATACCCGGCCTGGGGCAAAACAGCGCCCTTTTCCAGACTGGAAAAGGGCGCTGTGGGGGCAACAAAAGAACCGACACGCAGGACAGGCTGGGTTATGGCTTGAGGCTGTCCCAGTTGAAGGTGGGCCAGACGGTCTTGTTCCAATCGGCCTCGCGCCGCAGCAGTTCCTTATCCACGCCCAATCCGGCCAGGTTAGTCAGCGTTTCTTTCTGCATGTTGAACAGCGAGTCGCCGCCATACACGACGCTGTTTTCGCCGCCCTCGCTGCTGGCCTGGTACTCGGCAGGGGTGTGCGTTTGCAAAGCATCAAACTGCGCCCCCGCAACAGCGGTGGCAATCTGCGTGTAGATGGCTTCGCTTTTGACACGGTTGGCGTCGAACACGTCCTGCACCGGAGTTCCATGCTCCCAGAAATAGAACCTGCCGTCGCTGGTAAGGTGGGGGAACAAGCCGCGCGTCGTGTCCACGGTATTGTTCGTGTCGCTTTGCTGCATGCCCTTGACCAGCAGGGCTGTCATGCGAAGCGTTCCACCCTGCCCGGAAACATTGGACAGATTACCCACGCGTCCGACGGCATAGCCCCAGTCCACAGGGTGCCAGCCGTCACGGTGCCGGTTGCCGGAGTTGAGCACGACCTGCAGGTAGTACCAGGCGTTGGCGTCGTACTCGTATTTCAGATCGCTTTCATAGACGCCGTTCTCCCAGACACCGACAAAGGCAGGCGAAACCAGAAACGCGGCTTCAGACAGCCACGCGCGGTTTTCTCCCGCCGTCGGGCCGGCTGCGGTCAGATTCTGGTCTTGGGGCGTGGGGAAGATGAGGGGGGCTTTGCCTTCCAGGGCGTACTCCTGCATCAGCTCCCAGTTCTTGACCAGCATCCACTTGGCCGTGCTTTCTATCTTCTCCTGGTACACAGCCGTGCCGTCATTCTCCGCCTGGCGATGGTAGATGAAGTCGCCGTAGTCGATGCCCGTCCACGTTCCGAACATGTGGTACAAGAACGCATCCGGCGTGGCCGTGAAGTTGTGGACGTTAGCGGGGTTCGGGTCGGAAAGCCGTGCCCTGAAGTTGCCGCGCGGGTCGGCGTAGGGGCCTGAGCCGTCATAGATGGAGGCGAACCAGGATGTGGTGAACGTGTCTCCCCAGGCGTCTTTGGGGTGGATATGGGGGAGCCAGTGGTTCCAGTCGGGCAGCTGCAGGGCGACAGGCAGTTCGCGCATGTTGAGCGTGTCTTGTGCGCCGATGCCGTCTTTGCTGATGCCGCCAGGGAACAAATAGGGCAGCATGGCCGCATCGTTGTCCAGCACCGCCCCCACGCCCGCGCCCGCCGCCCATTGGACAACCGGTTTGCTGTCAATGCCCTGTCCGGGCTGGTAGGGCGGGTTCCAGGGCCTGCCGTAGCTGACCACGGGCAGGGTGCGAATGTAGGAGGCGATCTGCTCAGCCTGCACCTGAGACAAGCCGTGAAACCGCGAGCGCTGAATAATAGAGTAGTTGGAGTAGCTGTAGTACTTGAGGTCGCGCCCATCTTCCGAGTGACAGTCCGCGCAGGTCGCCAGCATCGTGGAATGGTTGGTGCTGGACTTGACCAGGGTGGCCGAGTGCCACAGGGACTTGCCCGCCGCGACACTGGCCGCGTCCGGGCGGGGTGCGGTCCAGGCATTGGGATCGTCCTGCCAGAACGTGAATGCGGGCAAAAGCGCCCGCCCCTGCCTCGTCAAAAAGTTGAACGCCAGCACGCGAAACCCGACAGACACATCATCGGTGTGGTTGAACCGAAACGAAACCGTGTTGGCCCCGGCATGCGCGAGGCCCGCCGCGAGCGGGATTGTAATCTTCAATGTGGAAAACGACCCGCCGATGCCGCCGTAGCTTTTGCCCGGCTCGGCGACCTGCACCGTGCTGTTGCTCAGCGAGACCCACGGCCCGCGATTGACCTGCACGCTGGCCTTGTCGTTATAGGTCAGCCCATGCATTTGCAGGGACAGCGTGGCGACCGGCAGCGACGAAGGCACATAAACCGGCACGGCCTGCACCGTGCCGTTCGCGCCCATCACTTCAATCGGCAGCTTAACCCGCGTCGATCCCTGCGCGCTCGTGCCGAGCGCCTCAGCGGGCATCTGCCCAAACGCAACTGCCGCCGGCAGGGCCAGCAGAATCAGCGCTCGCAAAACGGCAAGCCCGGCGGGAGGCCGAGGCCAAAAAAAACCAAACATAACTTGCTCCAATATATTGAATCACAGCGCTCCGAGAGCAGCCGCGACAAAGGGTGAATTTGATCCCGCGGGGGAGGCAACGAGTGACGGCGTTCCGTCCGTACTATTGTCGGGGAAGGGGGCCGGGCTTTTGCCCGTAATAACGCGGGATAACGTGCCGGTAAATGGGCGGGTTTTGCGGCGGAGCGGGGGTCTGCGCCCAGTATGTGGCCGGCTTCCCTTCGGCGTATCTTCGGCGCTGCCGCGGCGTACCGACGACGGAACAAATCCGTCCGTCGTCGCAACGCCCTCAGTCAGCCGTGGGAACGCCAAAGAGGGGCCGCCGGAAGCGGGGAAATGCAAGCCGCGTGTGCCTGCGCCGCAGGACGAATCCGGGGCAGGGACAATTCTCAGGGAGCAAAAGGCGAGGATGGCGAACCAAGTAAGGAACCAAAGCGGCCATGAAGCAGTTGAAAGTAATGCACTCTAGAACAGTTGGTATTGTTTATGCAGTGCTTGCTTTGCCCCAGATTTCTCGCTTTTCGCGCGGCGATGTTCCCGGCGGGCATCCCGGCACAGAAAGAGGAATTGCTGTTGAAAGACGCTGTCGTTTCCCTCAACGCAGACAAAGTTTTACGGCCTGCCATCGCGCAGCCCACGGTAGAGCTGAGCGCGGGCGCGCGGAACTTCCCGCTGCCGGCGGCGCAAAAAAAAGATGCGCCGCGTGTGCGTCTGGAGTTTCTGGATGGCCTGCGCGGGCTGGCGGCGTTGTACGTTGTTCTGAGCCATGTGTGGCTTGCCGAGCGCACCGGCTGGAACCCGCACGCCGAAACGGGGTATGTGGTTGATCCGGGGCTGCCGCATGGACTGCACCGAGCGATCAATCTTTTGCAATATGGGCACTATGCCGTCGTCATTTTTATCGCGCTGTCCGGCTTTTGCCTGATGCTGCCGGTGGCGCGCTCATCAGAGGGAACGCTCAAGGATGGAGCTGCCAACTATTTCAAACGGCGGTTTCTGCGCATCCTGCCGCCTTACTACGCGGCGTTTGGATTGTTGCTGCTGCTGATTGCGCTGGTTCCCGGAATGCATAAAGCGGGCAATGGCTGGTGGAGCCTTTCCCTGCCGGCATTCACGCCAGGTGTGATTGTTTCGCACTGCTGCTGGTTCACACCCTAAACAATCACTGGATAGCGAGAATTGACGGGCCGATGTGGAGCGTCGCCAGCGAGTGGCAGATTTACTCATGAGGGCATAGCTTTGCTGACAATGCGCCTGATGCTCGGCGAACCTTCGGGCTTAACCTTCAGTTAACCTCTGAATATGCCAGTATATGATATAATAAGATGACGGGTATTTTGTTTTGATGCTGTGATTATGCCGCCTATCGGTTTTGTTGTTCTCACCCATGCCAAGCCGCACCAGACACTGCGTCTGGTGTCTCGCCTGAACACGCTGTTCGGCCAGCCGCCGATTGTGTGCCACCACGACTTCAGCAAGTGCGCGCTGGAGACGAGTTTGTTTCCCCCCAACGTGTCGTTTGTAGAGCCGCACGTGCAGACCGCATGGGCAGAATATAGTATTGTTGAAGCGACGATGAAAGCGCTGTCTCAGCTTCATGCGGGGGGCAGAGGGCCGGAGTGGACGGTGCTGCTGAGCGGGTCATGCTACCCGGTCAAGCCTGCCGCGCAAATCCTGCATGACTTGCAGCATGGTGGCTATGATGCATATTTTACGTATGAACTTGTCCCTGCCCCGCTGCCCCGCTCGCCTCTGGCAGAAGAATTCTACCGACGCTACTTCAAGCGCGCCTACCGGCTGCCGTTTCTGGACAGACGCTTGCGCGTCCAGTGGTTTCCCCTGCGAGTGAAAGTTTCGGCTTCGCGACTGCCGTTCTCCACGAGTTTTCGCTGTTTTGCAGGCAGCCATTTCTTCAGCGCCAACCGGCAGTCGGTTGAGTATGCGTTGGATTTTCACAAGACCCAGCACCGCCTAGCCGCGTATTTCCGCACGCTTTTGTTTCCCGAAGAAGCGTATCTTCAGACAATTCTCGCCAATGCGCCTGAGTTCAAGCTCAACAACAGCAACGGGTGGTACATAGATTGGTCGGAGCAAAGTTATCATCCTAAGTCACTGACAGTGGCAGACTTGCCGAAGATTGCGGCTTCTCCGGCCTGGTTTGCGCGGAAGATTGACATGGACGCGAACGAAGATTTAATGGACGCGCTGGATCAAATCACGGTGCCGCAAGTCTCTGTTCCTACGGCTCAGATGTCGGGAGAACGCCATTGACGGCTTTGGTGGAACACGCATTTGCGGGCATGAGAAGCGGCCATGCAGACACGCCTATCGGTTTTGTTGTTCTCACCCATGCCAAGCCGCACCAGACACTGCGTCTGGTGTCTCGCCTGAACACGCTGTTCGGCCAGCCGCCGATTGTGTGCCACCACGACTTCAGCAAGTGCGCGCTGGAGACGAGTTTGTTTCCCCCCAACGTGTCGTTTGTAGAGCCGCACGTGCAGACGGGGTGGGCCGAGTTCAGCCTGGTGGAGGCGACCCTGCGGGCATTGTCCCAGCTTCACGCGGGGGGCAGGGGGCCGGAGTGGACGGTGCTGCTGAGCGGGTCGTGCTACCCGGTCAAGCCTGCCGCGCAAATCCTGCATGACTTGCGGGAAGGCGGCTACGATGCGCATATCCGCTTTCAGCTTCTGGACGCGCACACGCTGCCGCAATCAATCCAGACGCTGGAGGATCGACGGGCGCACGTGTACTATGACCGCTATTGTATCAAGCGTTTTCACATTCCCTCGGTGGATAAGTGGCTGCGGCCCAGAATGCGTCGTCTGACTGTACGGAACACATGGCTGAACCGCAAACTGGTGCCCTTCTCCGCGAACCTGCGCTGTTTTGCGGGCAGCCAGTGGTTCAGCATCAACCGGCGGGCTGTGAAGTACGTCCTTGACTATCATGCGACAAAGCCTCGCCTGGCCGCGTATTATCAGGGGACGGAGATGGCCGATGAGTCGTATTTCCAGACGATCCTCGCCAATGCGCCAGAGTTCAATCTCAACAACAACAACTGGTGCTACATGGATTGGTCGGTTTGGGGGCCGCACCCCAAGTCGCTGACAATCGCGGACCTGCCCCAGATCGCTGCCTCGCCGGATCACTTCGCGCGAAAGATTGACTTGGACACGAATGCCGATTTAATGAATGCACTGGATCGCCTGGCTGCCGTGCCGGTCTGAAGTGCGGATGATGGTTGGCAACAATCATGCAGGTGAAGTTTGGCAGCAGAGTTTGTGCTACAACTGCTGCCTGTGAGAATAGAGGAAAGTTTATTCATGTCGTCTTCTTCAGATATTGCCGTCTCCGTTCGTGACCTTTCCAAGTCCTACACCATTGCCCACGAAGCGCAAAAACACACGCTAGCCAGTGAAGCCCTGCTGCACGGCCTCAAGAATATCGGCAAGAAGTCTCGCTCCGAGACGTTCTGGGCGCTCAAAGACGTCTCATTTGACATCAACAAGGGCGATGTCGTGGGGATTATTGGGCGCAACGGGGCGGGCAAGTCTACGCTGCTAAAAATCCTTTCCCGCATTACTGAGCCGACGACGGGGCAGATTGATTTATACGGGCGAGTAGGCAGTTTGCTGGAAGTGGGCACAGGCTTTCATGCCGAACTGACCGGGCGGGAGAATATCTACCTCAATGGGGCGATTTTGGGCATGAGCAGGCGGGAGATCGCCTCGCACTTTGATGCCATTATTGACTTCTCCGGGGTGGAGCAGTTTCTGGATACGCCCGTGAAGCGCTACTCATCGGGCATGTATGTCCGATTGGCCTTTGCCGTCGCTGCGCACCTAGAGCCGGAGATACTGATTGTGGATGAAGTGCTGGCGGTGGGCGATGCCGAGTTCCAAAAGAAGTGCCTGGGCAAGATGCAGGACGTGGCCGCGCATGGACGCACGGTGTTGTTTGTTTCCCATACAATGTCTGCAATCCAAACACTTTGCAACAAAGCAATCCTGATGCAGTCAGGTCGCTTAGCTGAGTACGGACCAACAGACAGTGTTATTTCCGGCTACATGAGTGACAGCCATTATTCCGAGAGCGGTGAATATGACCTTTCGCACCATCCAGCCCGTTCAGTCACCTACAAACCAATAATCCGCCGCATCAAAATGATGGCGAGCGACGACGCTCCTCGCGCGCATTTTACTCCAGATGAGCCTTTGATTGTTGAACTGACCATTGATCCTATTGTTCCTATCAGAGAGCCACGAGCCGCTGTGGCAATAGAGGACCAATACGGACGTCGCATCTTAACTGTTGCCTCTTATTTTCATTCCCAAGACCTTGCGGATATTACAGCAGAATGCTGTCTCAGATGTACGCTGCCCAAAATAAGTTTGGGAACAGGCCGTTATCTCATTAGCGTCAGCATAGGAGACAAATACAACGGGTTGCTCGACTCCGTCGACAATGCTGCATGGTTTGAAGTCGGCTGGAACAATAACTACGGTAATGGCGAACCATATACACCGGTGTTTGGCCCGGTACTCGCTGAAGCACTCTGGGAGCGAATTGCCGACAATACTTACAACCTTGCCGCACTTTAGGAGATAATCAGGATGCAGCCGTTTCTTTACAAATCTGAATTACATGAGCCGATGGAGTTTACTGGCGAACGCATGGTGCCAGAAGGGGCAGATGCCCAAACGTTTTGGGAGCATGTCCACCGCTACCGTTTTGCTGCCAGGTATGTACGAGGCAAGCGGGTTCTTGATATTGCGTGTGGTGAGGGTTATGGAACGGCAGCACTCTTAAAAGCGGGGGCACTAAATGTGATAGGAGTTGATGTCTCCATTGAAGCTTGTCGTCATGCTCATAAGAAATATGGAATTGATGCAAGAGTAGGCAACGCTGAGAACATTCCACTTCCTGATGGCGAATTTGACGTTGTTGTTTCCTTCGAAACGTTGGAGCATGTTCCTAACCCTGCTCGTTTTTTGGATGAGTGTGTCAGAGTCCTTGCCCCAAAAGGGATTTTAATCGTTTCTACTCCCAATAAGGATAATTATAGTTACAAGGCTGAAGGAGAAGAAAATCCATACCACTGCTCGGAGATAGGTGAAGACGAGTTTGTAGCTTTGTTGAAAGACCACTTTACCTGCTGGCGGTTATTCACACAAATGCTGAGTGAAGCTCCTATGTGGTCGCGTCGCGGCTTCGCAATGGAGAAATCGCCTTGGTCTAGCGTCCGGGGAGTAGGAAGACTCAGAAGATGGATGATCTCAAAACTTGGCTACCATTTGTGTGGGGAGCCTGGCATAGAACAACGTCGTTTCGTTGTAGAGAAGATTTTGATGAAGGGCCAGCCTTTAGCCGATTGGGTTAATCCTTATATCCTACAACTTAAACCCGAAAATGGGAATGATCAACCTAGGTATTTTATTGCTCTCGCACAGAAGTAAAGCCGAGTTGATACATCAACCTCATCAATAACGTAATAAGACTGACATAGAAATGCCTAAAGTTACCGTTGTTATTCCAAATTACAATCACGCACAATTTTTGGATCAGCGCATTGAGAGTGTGTTTGCCCAAACCTACCAAGATTTTGAACTGCTACTTCTAGACGACGCCTCCACGGATGACAGCCGCGCGATACTAAATCGGTACGCAGAAGATCCCCGAGTGCGCACAATTTATAATGAAACAAACTCCGGCAGCCCGTTTAAGCAGTGGAACAAAGGCGTGCAAGAAGCAAGCGGAGAGTACATATGGCTTGCTGAAGCCGATGATTACGCCGCTCCCAACTTGCTGGAAACTCTTGTTGCTGAACTAAGTCACAACCCAAGTGTGGGAGTAGCTTACTGCCACTCTTTGTACGTCGATAAAAACGATCAGATACTTGGGGATGCTGAGTACACTGTTTTAGATTCTGGTAAAGAACGTTGGACAACTAGCTTTGTCTGTGAAGGCCGTCTGGAATGCTCGAACTATCTGCCACTACAATGCACTATTCCTAATGCGAGTGCTGCTCTGTTCCGAAAAGAGATTTATGTGCAAGCTGGCTATGCAGATGAAACGATGCAGATGTGTGGAGATTGGCAAATGTGGATTAAGATGCTCTTGATCTCCGACCTGAGTTTCATCGCCGATCCGCTTAACTACTTCCGCAGACATTCTGGCTCAGTCAGTAGTAGAGCAGATAGAAGTGGAGTTTTTGCTGAAGAAACGTACCGGATTTATGAGTATGTGTCTAATGCTGTCGAACTTAGTCCGAAGATGATTGATGTTTGTGGCCGGGTTTTCCTAAAAAGGTGGCTCTCTAGTTCTGTTTCCCGAAAGGATAAAATATCTTGGAAGCGTAGCATGGCTATATATTCGGTCGCGATGCGTGCGGACAGAGGATTGAAGAGAAGGCTGCCAAAAGCATTAGCCATAGTTTGTTTAAAAAGGTTAAATCTATTTAATACTACACTGCTAATTGCTAAAGCGTTAAGAACTTCATGGCCCAATTTTCCAGCTAGCATCTCACAATGATCTGTAATGCTGGCTGTGAAATTTCTATCATTATCTGTACACGCAACCGTGCCAAAGATTTAGTACAGACCCTTACATCATTTCAGGGACTGTATGTACCTAATGGTTTACAGTGTGAACTTGTGATTGTTGACAACGCTTCGGAAGATGGCACAGCTAAGATTGTACAAGAGTTCCAGCCGCCATACCTGCCGACTCGGTATATCTACGAGCCGCGTCTAGGTAAAGGACACGCCTACAACGCAGCAACCGCGTCGGCACGCGGCAAAGTGCTTTTATTTACCGATGACGATGTACGCCTACCTGCCAATTGGATAGAAGGAATGTCGTCGCCAATTTTATTGGGGCATGCTGATGCGCTAGCTGGTGGAGTAAAAATTGCGTCTCATTTACAAAGACCCTGGATGCGGCAACTGCACAGGGAGTGGCTTGCTTCAACAGATTATATTGACTGCAACAACCCACAAGCAATGGTTGGAGCCAATATGGCATTTTCAAGGGATGTGCTTAGTAAAGTTCCACTTTTCGACACGGAACTTGGGCCGGGTGCATTAGGGTTCTCGGACGAGACGCTGTTTTGTTGGCAGTTGCAAGAAGCTGGCTACAAAATTGGTTCAGCACTAGAAACGATTGTTGAGCATCACTTTGACCCTGTACGCTTATCCCGATCTAGTTTTATCTCTACAGCGACAAAGCTAGGGCGCTCTACGGCATATTTGCTCCATCATTGGGAGCATAAAGTAGTTGACAATGCAGGGCGTCACCTCGCTGAAATCACTGCCAGAGCTGCCTGCCAAAACTTGAAAAGGTGGAAATCATCTCCATCTTCCGAAGGTTTGCAAGAATGGGAAATGTATCAGACGGTAAAGATGCACACTTATAAACAATATTTGATAGAACGAAGACGCCCGCGAAATTATGAACTGCGTGGTCTAGTAAAGAAAAGTTGTTGGTAGATAAAATTGGGAGCAAGCTCTGCGATGAATGCGGAAAAACTTAAACATCTGTTACTACTATCACTACACTTACCGGTTCGGCGGGGAGTGTTATGAACGTCTTGTACGACATTTCTAACCTGGGTTATGGGCATCGGGATGCAAAACACCGTACAGGCATTGCAAGGGTGATTGAGTCGCTTGCCTACGCTCTCGTAGCCGTCAGCGATTGCAATATAACATTTTGTGCTGGGGAATATAACCAAGAAGCCGAAGGGTACGTGCGGTCCAGCACACAGCTTTCGCACATACCATTTATCAGTAATGGGTGTAAACAGTGGATGTTAAGAACACACGACACACTAGGCCAGAAACTCGGCACGCAGGCCGGAGTGCCGTCGCCAGCTTTGCGAGCACTAAAAAAGGCTCTATATTTTTTGGATCGAACGGTTGGACAAACCGCTTTCCCCATGAGCGCCACGGCAATGAAAGAAGCGGACATCTACCACTCCACATTTCAGCCTTTGCCACAGCAGGTCAAACGCTCTCAACTCGCTAAGATGCTGACAATTTATGACCTGATTCCAATTTTATACCCCCAGTATTATGGCAACGACACGTTTTTGCAAGACTTCCTAAAACAGGCAGTGTACAGCCTCAGCCCCCAGGATTATGCGCTTTGCATTTCGCAGGCAACTAAAAATGACTTCTGTTCCTACACTGGTCATGACCCAACCCGTGCTTTTGTGACACACCTAGCTGCTGACTCTGCCTTATTTTATCCATGCACTGACCAGGATGCTCGTTGTGCTGTGCTCCAGAAGTACTCTCTACCCGACCAGCCATATCTTTTGAGCCTTAGCACGCTTGAGCCGCGCAAAAACATTGAGCACGTCATTCGCTGCTTTGTTCAACTAGTGAAGGAACAAAATATTGCAGACCTATGTCTGGTCCTTGCAGGAGCTAAAGGCTGGAATTATGAGCGTGTCTTTGCAGAACTGGACGCCGCGCAAGATGTGAAAAACCGGATTATCATAACTGGCCGGGTGGAAGATGAAGACTTAGCGGCTTTATACTCCGGGGCGATGGCATTCACCTACATGTCGCATTATGAAGGATTTGGGCTGCCGCCGTTAGAAGCAATGCAGTGTGGCGTGCCAGTCATCACGTCCAACACTTCTTCACTGCCGGAAGTGGTTGGAGACGCGGGCATTATGCTGGACCCAAACGATGACGACGGGTTATGTGCGGCCATGCTCAAACTCCATCAAAGCGAGGAATTGCGTCAAGAAATGTCAAAGAAGTCCCTTGCACGCGCGCAGCAATTTAGCTGGGAACGATGCGGCCGAGAAACCATCACCGCTTACAAACAAGCGTTGGCCCGCTGAAGTCCTGGGATTTATGAAGATCGGCATTTACAATCAGCCCTCCGGTGACAGCATCGGTGGAACCGAGCAATGCGTGGCTGTTCTGGCGGAAGCGCTGCAGCACGAACATCAGGTGGAGATTGTCCATCACAAGCCCACGCTGACAGCAGAGCGACTGGCACAGTATTGCGGAGTTGATTTGAGCAATGTGCATCTGCGTTATCAGGACGGCGAGCCGCTTCCCGCCCGTTCCTGGAACCTGGTCAAACATTACCAAGCCACAGTTCACAACAGCGAAGCGCTAAGCGCGCCTTATGACATATTTGTCAATTTCACGCATGAGGTTCCGCCATTTTGCCATGCTCGCCAAGGCATCCTCGCAGTGCTGTTTCCTTACCACAATGAAGCCGCACGCGTGCAGCGTGGCGGCGGCGCGTTGCGTGGCCTTGAGCGCGCTTACAGCCGGCATCTTTGGCGTGCACGGTTCGGGACGTATCAGCAAAAAACGGCGATTTCCGAATACACCCGGCTCTGGACGGAACGCTTCTGGCAAGTGGACTGTGCTGTGCTACCTCCCCCGGTGGACACGGCTTTCGCGCACGGCGAAAAAAAACCTCAGATTCTCAGTGTGGGGCGGTTTGATACCTATGCACACCCGAAAAGGCAGCGGGAAATGGCAAAAACCTTTGCCGAATTGAGCGGACAAGGTGATCTTGCCGGGTGGGAATATTATTGTCTGGGGGGGCTGGGGCAAAGAGCGGAAGACCATCAGTATTTTGCGCAGGTGCAGGAAGTAGCCTCGTCCAGCCCAGCGCATATTACGGCGAATGTGTTACGGGCGGAACTGAAGATACGCTACGAGCAAGCCGCCATTTTCTGGCATGCCGCCGGGCTGGACGAGGACAGCGACCTGACTCCCTGGCAAGCGGAGCATTTCGGGATTACCACAGTTGAGGCAATGGCCGCCGGATGCGTCCCAATCGTAATCAACAAAGGCGGCCAGCCCGAAATCGTGGAGCATGGCGTGAGCGGATTTGTGTGGCAAACGCTGCACGAGTTGAAAGAATACACCCAGCTTCTGGCGAATGACTCGCCGCAGCGCGAGGCGATGTCTGAAGCAGCCCGCCGACGAGCGGACTATTATAGCCGGGAGCACTATATCAAACGCTTTAGGCGTGTCTTGTTCAACTCACCGTTATGACAAATGCGCATCGCGAAGCAGTAGTCTCCATTATCATCTGCACACGCAATCGGGCAGAGGCATTGCGGCTGACGCTGAGTTCCCTGGCTGGTGTTTGCGTGCCCGATTATCTTCCGTGCGAACTGATTGTACTGGATAATGGGTCTACGGATGAAACAGCGGAGATTGTCAAAGCGTGCGTGCTGCCCAATATGCCTGTGCGGTACATCTATGAGCCGGTTCGGGGCCTGAGCCAAGCGCGTAACCGGGCTGTTGCCGAAGCCCAAGGTCAAATTGTGCTCTTTACGGATGATGACATTCGCCTGCCTCAAAACTGGATTGAGGGGATGTGTACGCCCATTTGGAGCGGGAATGCCGATGCCGTGGCGGGGAGCGTGCGGCTTGCCCCGCATTTGTTGAGGGACTGGATGACGACAACGCACCGGGTGCGTCTTGCGGAAACAGGATTGCTGGAGCCTCTGGAGGCTCCCAAACGGATGGCCGGGGCGAACATGGCCTTCGGCAAGCATGTGCTGGCGCGTGTCCCCGCGTTTGACACTGAACTGGGGGCTGGGGCACTTGGGTTTGTGGAAGAAACGCTGTTTTCTCGTCAACTTGTGGCTGCCAGCTATCGATTGGTGTCCGCGTATGACGTGCCCGTGGAGCATTACTTTGACGCCGCGCGGCTGAGTTATGCGTCACTGCTGAAGATGGCGCAGGGGCATGAGCGCTCCAACGCGTATGTGGCCTGGCACTGGGAGCATCAAGAGTACAAAGCCGTGCGTTTGCGCCTTTTGGTGCGCCAAGCGAAGCTGGCCCTGCTGCGCCTGACGCGGCGGCACGAGAGGCAGGGAGAAGCGCCGCCGCCCTGGGAAGAAAACCACTTGGAAGTAATAGCTTTCTTCCGACAGTACCTGATGGAGCGCCGCCGCCCCCGCAACTATGAAAAGCATGGCCTTGTCAAGAAAACCGCTGGTTTGCTGTCCCCAGAAAAGCCAGGCACTGGCTAAACCATGAGAGAATCTGTGGCTGCACAAGAGGCCTTGCTGACATCTCCGGTCGTGTCCGTTTTGATTTGTACGCGCAATCGCGCGGACGCGCTGCGTCAAACGCTGCTGGCTCTGGCGGGCCTTTGTGTTCCAGACCAAATGCCGTGCGAGCTGATTGTGGTGGACAATGCCTCCACGGACGACACGGCGCAGGTGGCGCAGCGGTGCGTCCTGCCGAACATGGCGGTGCGGTATGTCTACGAAGCGCAGGCCGGGCAGAGCCGGGCGCGCAACACGGGCCTTGCGGCGGCGCAGGGACGGGTTCTGCTGTTCACGGATGACGATGTGCGCCCGCCCGCCGATTGGATTGCAGGCATGTGCGGGCCGATCCTGCGGGGAGAAGCCGATGCCGTGGCGGGAAGCGTGCGTTTTGCGCCGCATCTGGTGAAAGAGTGGATGACGCCCGCGCATCGGGTGCGTCTTGCGGAAACGGGAGTGTCCAAGCCTTTCTATTCTCCAGACCGCATGACCGGTGCGAACATGGCCTTCGGCAAGCATGTGCTGGCGCGCGTCCCCGCGTTTGATACGGAACTGGGGCCGGGGGCGCTGGGCTTTATGGATGACACCCTGTTTTCCCGCCAGCTTCTCGCGGCAGGCTACCGTATGGCGGCGGCGTATGACGTGCCCGTGGAGCATCACTTTGACGCCTCGCGGCTGAGTTACGCGTCTCTGCTGAAGATGGCACAGGGGCATGAGCACTCCAACGCGTATGTGGCCTGGCACTGGGAGCATCAAGAGTACAAAGCGGTTCATGTGCGCCTTCTGGTGCGGCGGCTGAAGCTTGCCCTGCTGCGTTTGACGCGTCTGCGCGAGAGGCAGGGGGAAGCCCCGCCGCCGTGGGAAGAAAACCACCTAGGAGTAACCACCTTTTTTCGGCAGTATCTGATAGAACGACGCCGGCCCCGCAACTATGAAAAGCATGGCCTTGTCAAGAAAACCGCTCAAGGGTGCGATCAAAGGCAGAAAACCGACTAAGGCGAGATCAGTCTTAATTCCTAACCCGTGGCAGTATGAAAATAGGCATCCATAATCAGTGTGAGGGAGCAGGCATCGGTGGGTCCGAGGTCTGTGTCGGGGTGCTGGCGGCGGCGCTGTCGCACGCGCACCAGGTGGAAGTGCTTCACCATCGGCCCCAGATGAGTCGGGAGGCGCTGGAAGCGATCAGCGGCATGGACTTAAGGCGAGTCAGTATCCGCTGTGTGAAAAACGATCCTGAGCCGGAGAAAACCATTAACCTATGGAAGCATTACCGGCAGAAGGTCCGCTACAATGCTCATCTCAGCGAGCCTTATGATTTGTTTGTGACATTTGTGCAGCGCCCTCCACCCTTCTGCCATGCCCGCCACGGGCTGGCGGTGATTTTGTTTCCGCATTTTCGGCAGGGGCATCTCATGGCGGCAGGGGTGGGCCGTGTTTATCGGGCCTGGCTTTGGCGGCGGCAGATGCAGACTTACAATGCAGTCACGGTAATCTCGGAGTTTTGCAGAACATGGGCGGAACGCAACTGGGGCCTGGATTGCCAGGTCTTCTACCCGCCTGTCGATGTTGATTATCAGAGTGTAGACAAAGAAAACATCATTGTCAGCGTTGGCAGATTTGCGGGAACAGGTGTTTCCAAACAGCAGCCTGAGATGGCCCGCGCATTTACGTATTTGGATAACGACGACTGGAGCTACCTTTCCGCCGGCGGCCTGAGCAATGCCGCCGAAGACCAAGTCTACTTTGATCACGTTTCCCGCATTGCGCAAGGGCATCCAATTCAACTGCTCCCTAATGTCGGTCGTGCTGAGCTGAAAAGCATTTATGAGCGTGCCTCCATCTTCTGGCATGCGGCGGGCTTCAGCGAAGATGCTGAAGCGCATCCACATCTGATGGAACACTTCGGCATCACCACGGTTGAGGCGATGGCTGCCGGGTGCGTGCCGGTTGTTGTGAAGAAAGGGGGGCAAACAGAGATTGTCCAGCATGGCGTGAATGGCTTCTGCTGGGAGACACTGGAAGAATTGCAGCGCTACACGGCATTGCTGATGCAGGACAAATCTCTCTGCCGGCAAATGTCAAAAGCGGCGCGGGAGCGGGCACAGGACTTTAGCCGTGAGCGATACGTCGCCCGGTTTTGCGAGATTACCGGCGTCCGCATCGAGGCTCCTTTATGAACATTGCCTTTATTACATACGAGTATCCGCCTGACACTGCCGATGGCGGCATTGCCACGTATATGTATCAGGCGGCGCATATGATGCAGGAGCGCGGCCATCATGTGGAGGTCTTCTCCGCCAGCGGCACCCGGAACGGAACAGGGGAAGAAAATGGCCTCCTCGTGCATCGCCTGCACACGGAGGACGCTGCTTTTTGCGGACAAGCCGCGCGGGCGTTCGCAGCCAGGCATCAGTTTGCCAAGTTTGATGTGCTGGAAGGGCCGGAATACGGGGCGGATGCGCGGGAAGCCGTGCGCTTGGTGCCGGATATCCCCTTTGTGATTAAACTGCATACGCCCACGTTTATGATTGAGCGCATGAACTTTTCTCGCCGAAGCCTGGCCGTGCGCGCTCGTTTCTACGGCGGAGCAGTCCGGCGAGGCATTCCTGCTCCCTGGCACCCGGAATACGGGGGCGAGCGCCTGCATACGCTGGATGCCGATGAAATACAAACGCCCTCGCTGTCTTTGGGAGAAGAAGTCGCCCGCATTTGGAAGATTGACCCGGCCTGCATTCAGCACGTTCCCTATCCTTATGTTCCTGCTCCGGCACTGCTGGAAGTCCCGCCGGACACAGACACGCAGACCGTCACGTTTTTAGGCAGGTTGGAAGTGCGCAAAGGCGTCCTGGACCTCGCGGCGGCTATCCCGCTCGTGCTGCGCGACTTTCCCCAGGCGCGCTTTCGCTTTGTCGGCAAGCCGCTCATCTCGCCCCATGCCAATCAAGATATGCGCCAATATCTTGAGCGGCATCTGCGCCCACAGGCAAAATCGGTGGAGTTTTGCGACCCTGTGCCGCTTGCCCAAGTACCGTCTGTACTAGCAAACACAGACATTTGCGTTTTCCCGTCGCTATGGGAGAACTTCCCCAATGTCTGCCTGGAAAGCATGGCCGCCGCGCGCGGCGTTGTGGGAAGCGCCGCCGGGGGCATGGCGGAAATGCTCGCCGGCGGCCAGTATGGCCTGGTGGTGCCGCCCCGTAATCCTCGGAAGCTTGCCAGGGCGATTTGCAGCCTGCTCGCCAATCCTGCCCGCCGCAAGGAACTCGGGCGAACGGCCCGCGCACGTGTCCTTTCTGAGTATACTCTGTACCATATCGGTGCCCTGCAGGAAGCCGGTTATCAACGGGCCATCGAGCATCGGCGGCGTCTAGGGCCGCGCACACAAGCGGGAGGAGATGCATGACGCCCAAAGTGACCGTCAGTATGCCGGTTTTCAATGCTGTCCGCACGGTGGAAGAAGCCCTGCGCAGCGTGTTCGCGCAGGACTTTCCTGCCGAGCAGATGCAGATCGTCGTGGGGGACAACGGCAGCACGGATGGAACGCTGGAAATGATCCGGGTGCAGTTTCCGGCAGTAGAAGTCGTTCAGGCGCAGGAACAGGGATCGGGGTATGCGCGCAATGCGGCGTTTGCGCGGGCGCAAGGGCAGTATATTTGCAGCATTGATGCCGACTGCGTGGCCGAGACGGGTTGGGTGGCGGCGATGGTGGCGGCGTTTGAGCGTTTCCCGGCCTCTGTCGGCTGCCTGGGCGGGCGAATTGAGCCGTATCAAGTGCGAAGCCTGGTAGAGCATTATCGTCATGCCTGGGTTTTGCAGGGTCTGGGCGAGAAGGGCGGGCCGGTGCGCTATGCGGCAACGCTTAATGCCGCTTTTCGCCGGTCCGCCTTGGACCAAGTCGGGCTGTTTGATGGGACGCAGGGGTTCGACGACACGGATTTGGGGCTGCGTCTAACAGCGGCAGGGTATGACATTGAGTACGTGCCCGACGCTGTGGTGCGCCATCGCCATCCGGCAACGCTGCGGGATCTGTATCGACACCGAGTGAAGTACGGGCTGTTCCAAACACGGCTTTTGCGCAAGTACCCTGCACTGTCTTCCGTGCCGCAAACAGCCTCCGCCCGCAGATGGGCTACCTACCTTACCACGCGGCGCATCGTGGGTGATGTTTTGTACAAACTGCCCCGCGCATTGCTGCTGGGCGACAGCGGGCAGGGAACGCGGCTGTGGCCGCTGCTGGACGCGACTTTGGCGCTGGGGCTGCATATGGGTGAGCGTCAGGGCTGGAAAGAAGACGCCCGCCTCAAGGAGCGAACTGTTGCAGGGTCAAATACAGGCCACTGAGCCGAAAAGGGAGACGCCGCAGGATGTTCCGCGCGTGCTGTCCGTGCAGGCGGCAATTCTAGGCCACCAGACCTACGCGCAGTGCCTGCGAAAGTATTTCCAGGAGGCAGAGGCCTGCCGGGTAGACAGCGTCTGGCAGAACCAGGATCGGGAATGGAGCGCGCGACTGCTGGTGCGGCTCTTGACGCGCAACGTGCCGGGCGGCTGGGCCGCAGCGCGCAATTCGGACCTGCGCCGCTGGCGCACCGAACTGGGAGACGCCTATCTGGGACGGCGGCTGGCGGTGCGGCACTTGGCGCAAACGCCGTACCGCTGCCTGCATTTTCACACCCAGGTCGGCGCGCTGCTTTCCACGGGCTTGATGCGGCGCGTGCCGACCGTGATTACCGGCGACATGACTGCCCCGCTGGGACTGCGCGAGTTCAAGCACCCGGCTTGGCGGTGGACATGGCGGCCCAATGCCGCCCTGGACAGGGCCGTGTTTCAGGCGGCGGCGCGCGTTGCCATGTGGTCGGAATGGGCGGCGCGGTCGGTGGTTTCCGACTACGGCATTGACCCCCGCAAGGTGCACGCGATCAATCCGGGCGTGGATTTGACGGCGTTTGACTGGGCCGAGGCGCGCCCGCAGCGTCCGCCCGGCCTGGTCAATCTGCTGTTTGTGGGCAATGATTTCGCGCGCAAAGGCGGCGAAGACGTGCTCCATGTCTTCCTGCACCGATTGTCCGAACACGCCGAACTGCACTTGATGACCGGGGCGGACATCCGTGTTTCGCACCCGCGCGTGCATGTGCATGCGGGCATCAAGGCGTATTCTCCCCAGTGGCGCGCGCTGTATCAGGCCGCCGATGTGTTTGTGCTGCCTACCCATGCCGAAGCGTTCGGGCTGGTGTTTATGGAAGCGATGGCGGCGGGCCTGCCTGTGGTGGGAAGCAATATCAATGCCATCCCGGAAATGGTGATGCACGGAGAAACCGGGCTGCTCGCATCGCCCGGCGACCGGCACGCCCTGGCGCAAAACCTGGAGGCTTTGGTCGGGGATGCCGCTTTGCGACAACGAATGGGCGCGGCGGGACGCGCCAGAGCACTGCGCCACTTTGATGCCCAGGTCAACTTTCAGCGTCTGGAAGCCCTGTTTGTGAGTGCGGCCCGAAGGGACAGCCTGTGAAGATTTTGCTTGTTTCCGGCCACGTCCGCAACTGGAATGCGGGCGCATCCACCGTATACCTGCACCTGGACGAAGAATTGCGGGCATTGGGACACGAATGCCGCCTGCTCCATGCGGAAGATTACCTGCCGGCACGCTTGTCCGACTTGGCCTACAAAACAGCCGCAAGCGTGTGGGTGCGCCGCACCGTTCTGCCTCTCGCGCCGGGCATGGATGTGGTGGAAGTGGCGGGCAACATCGGCTGGCAGCTCTTTCAATCGCTGCGTGCCCTGCCAAACAGCGCGCGCCCGCTGCTGGTCACCCGCCTGCATGGGCTGGAGTTTAAAGATGAGCAGGCGCGAGTGGACGAAGAAATCGCGCGCCAGGCGACCCTGCCGCGCAAGTACAAGCTGCTGACCCGCCACTGGACCAACTGGCAGGAGTATCGCACATTGTCCCTCGCTGACACGGTGATTTGCCATAGCACGCGCGAAGCCGATGCCCTGGTCGTTGGGCGCTTGAAGCCTGAAACCCAGGTGCGGACGCTGCCGCTGGGCGTAGACGCGCGCTTTTTTGGTTCTCCCCGCACTCTTGCTCCCCCTGCTGGCTTTCTGAGTGATGCGCCCTGCCGGATGCTCTGGTGGGGGACATGGATTGAGCGCAAAGGCATCTCGGTCCTCCCGCGCGCCTTCGCGCTGGCCTGCCGGGAGCAGCCCACTCTGACGCTTACTTTGGGCGGAACAGGGCGAACGCCCGAACAGATACTGCCCCTCTTTGCGCCGGAAGTCCGGGCGCGCGTCCAGGTGCTGCCTTTTGTCACGCCCCCGGAGCATGTCTCTGTTCTGCAAAACCATGACCTTTTCGTCTTTCCCTCGCTGTCGGAAGGCTTCGGGCTGGCCCTGCTGGAAGCGATGGCCGCCGAGCTGGCCTGCATTACGACATTCACCGGCCTGGCGCACGACTGGCTGGAACACGGGCAGAATGCGTTTCTGGTGCCGATGAGCGCCCCGACCGCGCTGGCGCGGGCTATGGTGCGCCTGAGCGGGGAGCCTGCCCTGCGCCTGATGCTGGGCGCAAATGCCAGAAAGACCGCACGGCAGCTGACCTGGGCGCACTGCGCAAAGGAAACCATCCATGCCTACGCTGGGGGGCGTCAAACTTTGCGCCCTGCACCGGCAGCATCGCTCCTGGCCGATAACATTACCCATGCCTAAAAACATCGCCCATGCCTAACAATATCCACTCTCATGCCTAACAACATCAGCCATGCCTACTGAAAACATCCTTTCCGTCAGCGCTGCCGACAGCAGCGCGGCTTCAGCCGCAGATGCGTTTTCGCTGTCTGTGTGCGTCTGCACTATGGATCGCGTGGACATCCTGCGCCGCTGCCTGGAGTCCGTCGCGGCGGGGGATGTTTTGCCGCGAGAAGTCGTTGTGTCCGATGACAGCCGTGACCCGTCGCCCACGGAAGCCCTGTGCGGCGCTTATCCCTTTGTCCGCTATGTGCGCGGCCCGCAGCGGGGACTCTGCGCCAACCGCAACTCGGCAATCCGGGCCAGTTCGGGCAAGTACCTTTCTTTTTTGGACGACGATGCCCTGCTGGCTCCCGACTTTGTGCGCCTTGCGACGGCTCTGACCCTTTCGGCTTCGCCCGCAGTCATCTTCACCGGGGACTTGCTGGAGGGGGAGGCGCGGAGCCGTTTGACCCCGACAAACTCAGGCTTTTGGGGGCATTTTGGGGTGCCGCCGCAAGGCCGCTGCCAGACAGTCCATATCAACTGCAACCTGATCCCGCGCGCCGCTTTTGACAAGGCCACTTTTGATGAGCACCTCATTTACGGCTATGATGAGCTGGACATCTGCGCGCAGCTTTTGGCGGCAGGCTATCGCATTGAATACCAGCCCCTGCTGCTCAACCGCCATCTGCCGCCGGTGAAAACAGAGGCCGTGCGCGCCCGCGAGCGGCGGCTGGCGGAAGAAGCGCGGTTCTACACCAGCCTGAAACGGTACTGGCGGCTTCAGCACAACCCTCTCAAAGCGGCGGCCTATCTCGTGCTCGCCCCTTTGCACCGGATCGGCTTTGACATCAAAACACGCGACTGGCCGGACATCCCGCAGGCTTTCCGGGATATGCGCACCGCTCTGCGCGCGCTGCGTGCCTCAAGGCCCCTGCCATGACCACTGCCCTCGTGCCAGATCGCGCTGTGATAAAACCGGGCCGCGTTTCCGTGATTGTTCCCTGCTACCGCGTGGCCCCTCTTGTGCACCGTGCGCTGGAAAGCGTCCTGACGCAGACATACCCGGATGTGGAAGTTGTTGTGGTGGATGATTGTTCGCCGGACGCTCTTGAGCAGGCGCTTGCCCCGTATCAAAGCCGCATTGTTGTTCGCCGCCACAAGACAAACCAGGGGGTTTCTGCCGCCCGCAATACGGGGGCCGCGTGTGCAACCGGGGCAATTCTGGCCTTTTTGGATGCCGATGATTGGTGGCCGCCGAACTTTTTGGAAACGCTCGCGCCGCAGGTGGAACCTGGCAAAGTCCTTTGCTACGACAACTTTGTCGTGCCGGAGCACCAAAGCGCATCAAGCCTGGCGCCTGAAGATGGCCCCACGCTGTTTTCGGAGGCAAATTGGACACGGACTTTTCTGGATTGGGACACGATGGACGCGATCTTCCAGAACGCACCCATCTTCAAGGTTCTTGTGACACGGGCCGACTTTGAGCGCGTCGGCGGGTACGATACGCGCTTCCATGGAATTGAAGATTTTCACTTTTGCGTCAATCTGCTCGCCCACCGGATGCGTTTGGACATGACTCTTGATGCACGGGGCTGCTATCTGGTGCATTCCAATTCCACAATCCGCATGCACAATCGCGACTTGGCAAAACAATTGCAGTCTGTCCATGAGTGGCAGACCATGATGCGCGTGATGCCGCTGGAACTGACACTCAGCCCTTCCGCCGCCAAAATCTGCCGCGCGGGCTATGCCTACTGGACAATGCTGGCTGCCGGCCTGCTGATCCGCCGGCATTTATCGGAAAAGCAGTTCGTTCAAATGCTCAGCCCTCGGTTTTTGCAGGCGGTTCTGCCCTCTGTTCCCGCCCTGGCAGCGCACAAGACAACCGGCTTGCTGCGCAAACTTCGGGCGCGCTCGCACTGAGACAAAGACCCATGCCTCGCCGGGCACGGAGGATTACGCCCCTTTGGACCTGGTTTCTCCTGGGCATTGCAAACGCTTTTTGATGGCTGATTAAACGCATACCGACGACGGAACAAATCCTTCCGTCGTCGGTACGCCCTAGAAACGTGTAAGAAACGCCTTTGCAATGCCTCTGCAACGCCGTTGGGCGGGGAGCTTGCCGCGTGGGTTGTGTCGCCATAGGCACGCGCGGCATGGGCAAAGAAACCGAGGAAAGCGGCGGCCATTGCGCAGCCCGCGCCGTTGCGCAGAATCGGCTTCCGTGTTGCGCAGAATCGGCTTCCGTGTTGCGCAGAATCGGCTTCCGTGTTGCGCAGAATCGGCTTCCGTGTTAAAATAGAAGACCGAGCAGAGATTTTGCAGGCCGCGACCGATGCATGGCCTGCCCTCAAGTGGAGACCACGTGCGGGCGAGTGGCAGAAACGAGCAGCAAGAGATGGCATCTTTGCCGACGGCAAGTGTTGTGATTATTACGCGGGACAGGCCGCGCGTGGCCGCGCATGTTCTGGACGCGCTGCGCGGTCAGTCCCTGCCGCCGCTGGAAACGCTGGTCGTGGATACATCGCGCGACCCTGCCGACGGGGAGCGTCTGGCGCGGGAGTTCCCGGAAATCCGGCTGCTGTCTTTTCCCAATGGCGTCAACAGCATGCCGTGGTCGCGCAACCGCGCGGCGGCGGCGGCGGGCGGCGCGGTGATCGCGTACTTGGACGACGATGCTATTCCCGCGCCGAACTGGCTGGAAGCTCTGTTGATGCCTTACGCAGACGCGGCTGTGATGGCTGTTGGGGGGCGCGTGGTGGAGGGCATGGACCTGCCGGAAGCAGTGAAGCCCGGCGAGCCGGTCGCCTCTTTGCTGGGTGACGGCAGCGTGATCGGCAATTTCAATCTGGTGGTGCCGCAGCCTGTAGACGTTGACCATATCAAAGGGTGCAACATGTCGTTCCGCGCCGGCGCGCTCAGGCAGGTGGGCGGTTTTGATGAAAACTACTCCGGCACATGCCACCGGGAAGAGACGGATGTGTGCATTCGCCTGCGCCGGGCGGGCTTGCGGATTGTCTACACCTCGGATGCGGTGGTTGACCACAAGGTTATTCGCATGTTTGGGCGCACGGACAGCCGCCTGGCCCCGGCGCGCAAAGCCTTTGACTTCGGCTATTATGAAGTGTATTTCGGCATCAAGCATCAGCCGGGCGGGCGGGCGCTGCGTCTCGGTCTGCATTACCTGGCGCAGTCGGTGTATCTCTGGGGGGAAGCGGTGGCGCTGACAACCAAAGCGATGGTTCTGTACAGCGCGGGCGTTTCGTGGGCGCTGCTGAGCGCGGGGCGTCGTCCCGCCCGGCATACGCTGGTGGGTGTGGCCCCCGCCCCGGCAAGCGAAGAGGAACTCCCGGCGTCGTTGCCGGCAGAGTCCGCGATGCATTTGGAAGGGCAAAGCAAGTTATGAGTATTGTCACAAAGCCGCCGACATCGGCAAGCGCCCTGGCGCCTCCTCGCCGCGCGCCCACGAGTGTGTGGCTGGATTTGGCGTTTGTGCTGGTGACTGCCCTGCTGGTCGGGTTTGCGATCTTCACCCAGAGCATCATGCTGAGCGTGTTTCTTCTGGTGCCTCTCCTTTACATTGTCCTGTTTATTCTGGTGCGTCGTCCCGTGTGGACATTCGCTTTTGCGCTGATCGTGCAGCACTTTTCAGGGTTGATCAAAGAACTGACCAACTTCACCCAGATCGGATATTTCATTCAGGACGGGACGTTTCTTGTGCTGCTGGTGCCCCTGATCCTGCGCCGCGTGCTGAACGGCTCTCAGCCAAACCTCGCCCGGCGGCCCTGGACGGCCATTGATACGTTTATCGTGCTTTACATTGGCCTGAACGTGCTGTGTGCGTTCAACCCGGCCAGCCCGTCGCCCTGGCTCGCCTTGGCCGCCGTGCGCGTGCGCCTGCTGCCGATGCTGATGTACTTTTTCGTGCTGTATATCACCCGTGAGGGGGTTGATCTGGAGCGGCCTCTGTTTTTTGTGATGGCCGCGTGTACATTGTGCGGAGCTGTTTTTGGACTGTATGAGTCGGCCATCGGCATTGCGGGCGTTCAGCGGCTGGGGCCGGGCTTCTGGCCGCATCAGGTGTCCCGCGTGTGGCAGGATGCGCAAGGAGGACAGCATTTTCGTCCGCCCGGTATTTACTCGGATGCCGGGATTGCTGTTTTGGTCGCCGGGATGTTTGCTTTTCTTGCCTTGCTGCGGCCCCCGATGCTGAAAAGCGGGGCGGCCAAAGTGTTTGTTGTCACGGCCTTGATATTGTCGGTGGTGGAAATTATCGCCACGGGGAGCCGAAGCGGGTTTCTGGCGGTGGCGGCAGGGTTTATCTTTCTTGCGCTTTGGAAGCGCAGCCGCGTGCTGACGGCCTCCCTTGTCGGTCTTCCCATCGTGCTGGGCATTGCGCTTCTTATTCAGCCGCAGATTTTGGATCGCTATGCGACTGTGCTTAATCCCGCGCAGGCATATCAGCAGAACCGGGGCTATACCAATGTCGTGCTGCTGAGCGAGATGAAACGCCAGCCGCTGGGCTTTGGAACCGGCACGGCCACAGAAGGGGTCACCAAAGTCGCGGATTTACTGAACATTAATGCCAATGCCGACAGCGGCACGACCAAGTATGACAACGGCTGGTCCAACTTGCTGCATGAGATGGGCATCGCCGGCGTTCTGGTTTACCTGGCGCTGCTGGTTGCCGTTTTCAGCATGGGAACGCACGCTTCCCGCCTCTTGCCGCCCGGAAAAGCATACCTGGCAGTGACGCTTGTTGTGTGGACCGTAGTGGCGTTTATCAGCACCATCGGCTTTATCGTCACCGATATATTCCCGATCAATGTCTACTTTTGGTCTCTTTTGGCTCTGGTGATCAGTGAAGTGGATCGCAGGCAAAAGGCATTTCAAGCGAGGCCCTCAAAAGCCGGAATAGCTGTTCCGGCGGCAGCTGCAGGTCTGACATGAACCCTATCTCTGCTGTGTTAATCACCAAAAACGAAGCTGTCTTCCTGGAGCGCTGCCTGGCCGGCCTGGCCTGGGCGGATGAGATTGTTGTGCTGGACTCCGGCAGCGACGATGGAACCCAGGAGATCGCGGCAAGGCTTGGAGCGAATGTTTACGAGCACGCGTGGATGGGTGGCCCAAAGCAAAAGAACTATGCGGCTTCCCTCGCCAAACACGACTGGATATTCTTCTTGGAGGCAGACGAAATCATATCCCCTGAACTGGCCCAGGATGTCAAGCGAGTTCTGCAAGGCCCGATGAACAGTCGTGACGGCTACTCGGTCAACCGGCGTGGGGATTTCCTGGGCATTCTGCTGCCCAACGAGTCGCGCGCAAGCAAGCAGCGCTCCTTTATTCGCTTGTACAACCGAACGCACAGCACGTTTGACGAAGACACCAAAGTGCATGAAGAACTTAAGTTCCCAGGCAAATCTCTGCCCTTGAAGGGCGCGTTTTTGCACTGGCGCGGCTACCAGATGGACGAATACATCACCGCCTTCAATCGCTACGCCACACTGGAAGCCAACGTGCTGGCGGAGCGGGGCAAAAAGGCGACTTCGGGCCTCATTTTTATGCGTCCCATTTTGCGGTTCTTATGGCTCTACGTCTACAAGCAGGGCTTTCGCCTGGGGACGCGCGGCCTGATCCATGCCATGCTGAAGGCAGCCAGCGAATACATTCGCTATGCCAAGCTGTGGGAGATGCAGAACGCGCCTCAAACCATCCATCCCCCGCTGGATGTCTATTCCCCGCCCTCGCCACGTGAGGCTTCTTCCCATGTTTTTCGGGCTGAAACCTGATAGGTATCGTCATGCATCCCAATGTCACACTGGGACGCCAGGGGGGTGACTATTGGGGCGGGCGCGCGTCTCAGCGCCGGGTCTGTTGTGACACGCGATATGGCGGCGGGGCAGACTGTTGCCGGCAACCCTGCGCGTCCACGGCTCAAATCTTAACTCGCTTGCCTCATACTCGGTTTTTATGCTGCCGCCCGGCGGCCAATCTTGGCATACTTTGTGCCACTCAAGGAAACGAACCCACGGCTTGCTTTGTTGCTGCAAGCGGTGTGTATCTTTTTGCTCCCAAATGCTGCAGATCAAACGTATGCCTTTCTGCGCAGTTTGAGAAGAAGACAATCGCATGGCAATCCAAGAGCGACTTGCGGCGCCGCTGCCGCCGGCCACAATTTCCAATCGCCGCTGGCTGCTGGCAGCCGGCGCCGTTTATCTTTTGCTGTTGGTGGTCTTTTATCCCACCATGTACACCAGCATTGATGAAGCATCCGCGTTCAGCATGGCCTATGTGCTGCGGCACGGCACCATCTTTCCCGGCCACACACCTGCGTTCCACAACGCTGACTTTTATCCCTCGCTCAGCCCGCTGGGTGTTCACGGACGCGTTTATCGCTTTCCCGTCGGATTTCCCCTGCTCCTTTCTGCGCTTTCTTTTGTCGGCTGGCGTGCGTTTTTTCTTGTCAACCCTCTGCTGCATCTCATCGCGGCGGCTTGCTTTGCCTGCATCTTGCGCGCAAACCGCATTCCGCCGCGCTATGCCGTGCTGTATCTGCTCTTTCCCTGCTTTGCGCTGTTTACGCGGACACTGTTCAGTGATGCATTTGCCGCGTCGCTGACAACTATCACCCTGTATTTTTTGCTGTGCCGCCGCCTTCCGCTGCTTGCCGGACTCTGTTTGGGGCTTGCCTTGCTGTCACGCAGCGCGTCTTTGATTGTCGCCGCCGCTTTGCTGGCTGTGCTGCTGGCGGAAGATTGGCAGCGCCGCGCACACACCCCTTTGTGGAAAGGGCAGGCAGCGCGGCTGATGCTGGGCTTGCTGCCGTTTTTGACAGTCAACTGGGTGTACAACTTTTACGCCTTCGGCAGTCCGTTTCGGAGCGCGTATACAGTCAACGCTTTGTCCTGGCATGGCCTGGCGCAGAGCGGGCCAAGTTACGCCTTGGCCCTGCTGCTGGTGTATCCCGGCATGCTGCTCGCCCCTTTTCTTTATCGAGGCGCATTTTGGAGGCAAGGATTGGCGGCAACAACCCTGGTCACTCTCCTGGCGGCGTCTTACAACGAGTCGACCTTTGGAAACAGCGTGCTGCAAACCCTGCTCAGCACGCCGCGCCAGGTGCTGCCTGTGATGCCGTTCTACCTGCTCGCTTTTTGCGGCGTGCTGTCTTCGCTGATGCAGGCAAAACGCCTGCCGCTTCTGAAAATAGAAGCAGCCGTCGGCATTGGGCTGGTAGTTGTCTCGGCTGCCATTGCTTTTCAGCATCAAGAATACCTCAAAACGCTGCAGGCGACCCATGCGGAAATCCAGCGAACCCTGCCGCCGCGCAGCATTATCTATGCCAACAAAGACGTTTACAAACTTCATCAGCCGGTTTGGGATCATACTCTCTGCCGCGAACTGCCCCAAATCAGCCTCGCCCAATGCCGAACAGACCTGCAAAACGGCCCCGTGTTTGTGGTGCTGTCTGTGCGCTCGCGCGGCTTCGCCGGGGAAGACAAGACCAATGCGGATATTGTCAACGATATGCAATCGCGTTTTCTACTAGCGCCCATGTCTGTTTCTTCAGGAAGCCAGGTACAGTATTACCGTGTGCTGGGTTTGAAAACCTCGCGTTGAAACACCGAGCGTTGAAACACCGAGGCTGATGGGGGATCGTCACTGGTGCGCGTGTTATTTCTGGATGATGCGGTTTTTGCGGATCTGCCGGGCGGCTCGCGGATGATGGCCTGGGAGCTGGCACAAGGCTTGGTACAGCAAGGGCATGAGGTCACGCTGCTTGTGCCCCATCATCTCCCGGAAACGCCCGATGAGCAATGGGTGGACGGCATCCAAATTGTTCGCTACCGTGGCGCCGGCAAAGCGTTTGAGTTTGTGCAGCAAGGGCGGCAAGCCTGCGCGCGCCTGTGGGCGCAGGGCGCGTATGACATCGTGCATACCCATTTTGCCTACGCCGCTTTAGGGCCTTTGCAGGCTGTGCCTGCGCTTGTCCCGCGCGTACGCACGTTTCATGGCCCCTGGGATGAGGAAGGCTGGAGCGAAGACACCGTCAGCATTGCCCGCAGCGTTCCCCATCTTCTGAAAGCGCGGGTGAAGAAGTTTCTGCGCTTTCAAATTGAGGCGGCCAACTTGCGCGGCAGCCGGAAAGTGGTCACGCTGAGCGACTTTTTTCGGCAGGCTGTGATCCATCGTTTCGCTGTTCCTGCCGAGCGTGTCACCAAAATCCCCGGAGGCGTAGACCTCGTCCGCTTTGCGCCCGCCGGCGACCCCCAGGCTGTCCGCCGGCAATTGGGACTGCCCGAAGACAGGCGCATCCTGCTGTCCGTGCGCAGGCTGACCCCGCGCATGGGGCTGGATCATCTGATTGAAGCGATGCCTGCCGTGCTGGCGCAGTACCCGGATACGCTGCTGCTGATCGGCGGCAAAGGCCCTGAGCACGCGCATCTCGCGGAAACAACAGCGCGGCTTGGCCTGCAAAACTCTGTTTCCCTGCTTGGCTTCATCCCCCACGAACGGCTGGCATTGTACTATCAGGCCGCGAATGCGTTTGTGCTGCCGACCGTGACCCTGGAAGGCTTCGGCTTGGTGACTGTAGAAAGCCTCGCCTGCGGCACTCCCGTGATCGGCACGCCCGTCGGCGCAACGCCGGAAATCTTAGACGCTCTGGAGCCGCGGCTGCTGGCTGGAAGCGCCGCCCCGGACGCACTGGCCCAAGCCATTCTGTCGTACTTTGGGGACGACTGGGGCAGAAATCTGACCCCAGCCCGCCTGCACGGCTTTGTCCAGGAGCGCTATTCCTGGGACAAACATGTGCAGGAAACGCTGGCGCTGTATCAATCGCTCCAAAAAACAGGATTTTCTTCCGGCTGAACAACGCGGAGTGTCTTTCAAGGCTCGGCCTTCCCGCCGCGTCGTGACAGGACTGCAGAGGCGTTCCCACGGCTGATTATAGGCATTCTTACGGCGTACCGACGACGGAACAGATTGTTCCGTCGTCGCAGCACGCTTGATGCGCCTTGAATCAGCCCGCGCCGCGCGCAGGCAATGCCGTGGGAGCAGCATCAATCCCGAAAAAATGAGCCGCTCCCAAACCGAGCGAAATAGAACAACAAACCGAGCGAAATGGAACAATCGCCAACACCGCGGATGCTGCTTTGGCATGGTTCTTGCTTCTGCTTTTGTTTGCCATTCCAGGCCGGAGCGAAGACAAATCTTCAGCCTCGTGAGCGGCGAGACTGCGCTTGGCGCCAATCTATATTGCGCTTGACCCCAATTTGTGTTATGATAAAGACGCAGCATTCTAAAGACTCGGAACATAAACACCCATGCCCAACACTGCCACACGCACCATTCTTTACCTGGATCATACTGCGAAAATCAGCGGCGGCGAGATTGCTCTCCTGAACCTCATCAAAGCCCTGGATCGCACGCGCTATACCCCTGTTGTGGTGCTGGCATCGGGGGGGGCGCTGGCCGAGAAACTGGAACAGGACGGCGTAGAAACCCATGTCATCCCTCTGCCCCTGTCGGTCATCAACACGCGCAAAGATGTTCTGGGCCTGAACTCGCTCACCCGCATTCGGCAGGCGTGGCTGTGCGTCTGCTACGCCGTCAAGCTGGCGGTTTGGGCGCGGAGGCGCAAAGTAGACCTGATCCACACCAATTCCCTGAAGGCCGATTTGTATGGCGGGCTTGCAGCGCGGCTGGCCCAGATTCCTGTGCTTTGGCATGTGCGCGACCGTATCGCCGACGGCTACCTTCCAGGCCCCGTCGCCGCCGCTTTTCGCTGGATGGCCCGCACGATCCCCCAAGCCGTTGTAACCAACTCCGAAAGCACGCTGCGCTGCCTGAGCGTGCCCCGCGAGCGCATTGCTGTCGTGCATGGCGGCGTTTCCGACAGGGCTTTTTCCCGGCAGATGCATGTCGTCCACGACGGTTTTGACCCAGAGCAGTTCAAGAACATTCTGGCGGCGGCGTCCTCTTTCCCCGAACGCCCTGTGGTCGCCCTCGTGGGGCGTATTTCGCCGTGGAAGGGGCAGCACATCTTTTTGGAGGCAGCGGCTCAGGTGCGCAAAGCGTTTCCCCAGGCGCGGTTTTGGATTGTCGGCGCGGCCTTGTTTGAGGAGCATGACTACGAGCGCAGCCTGCACGAGACGGTTGCCCGGCATGAGCTGGAAGACAGCGTGGAGTTTTTGGGCTTTCAGGACGACATCCCCCATATTTTGGAGCAGGCCGACATTGTCGTGCATGCCAGCACATTGGGCGAGCCGTTCGGGCAGGTGGTGATTGAAGGCATGGCGGCGGGCAAGCCCGTGATCGCAACCGACGGCGGCGCGCTGCCGGAGATCATCCAAAGCGGCCAAACAGGCCTGCTGGTGACCATGGGAGATGCCCAGGACATGGCCCATGCGGTGGAAGCATTGCTGTCAAACCCGTCACGCGCCCGTGCGATGGGAATTGCAGGGCAGATGCACGCCCGGCAGCACTTCACCAACTGGCACGTCGCCCGCAACATTGAAAAGGTTTATGAAAAAGTCCTGGCCCGCCCCGGCAGTTTTCCTGCGCGCGGCCTGCCCGCTTCCGCCCGCCCCGCCCCGCGCCGCGACAGTCGTCCCGATGAGCTTTCCCTGACTGCGAAGGCTTCCGGTCAATGACCCGCAAACTCAGCGCACGCACTCGGCTCAGCGCACGCACTCGCGGGACGGCGGCATGAAAACAGCCCTTGTCCATGATGACCTCGTGCAGTCCGGCGGGGCGGAGCGTGTCGCCGCCGTTTTTCATGCCCTGTATCCGAACGCGCCGGTGTATACGGCCATCTATGACCCGCGCACCACGCTGCCGGCGTTTGCCGATGCCGACATCCGCACCTCATTCCTGCAGCGCTCCCCCATCGCCAACCGGCGTTTGCACAAGCTCGCCCTGCCGTATTTCCCGTCGGCGTTTGAAGAGTTTGACTTTACCGGCTATGACCTTGTCCTGTCCTCTTCCAGCCGCTTTGCCAAAGGCGTCATTACCGGGCCGGAAACCTGCCATATCTGCTACTGCCACACGCCCGCCCGCTTTGTCTGGCGTCCGCATGACTACCTCAAGCAAAGCCGCTCCGCCCGCCTCCTTGCTCCCCTCATGCGCGGCATGATGAGCCGTCTGCGCGCGTGGGATTTGGAAAGCGCCCAGCGTGTGGATTACTTTCTGGCGAACTCCTACAACGTCGCCCGGCGTATCCGTAAATACTACCGCCGCGAGGCGACCGTTATTTACCCGCCCGTAGAAACCAGCCGCTACCAGCCTGTCCCTCCTACCGAAGTGGGTGAGCATTTTCTGGTCGTGTCCCGATTGATCGGCTACAAACGCGTTGACCTAGTCATTGATGCCTGCAATCGCTTGGGGGCGGCTCTGCACATTGTTGGGGACGGCCCCGAACTCGGCGCTTTGCGAAAGAAAGCCGGGCCGACCATTCGCTTTCTAGGCCGCCTGTCCGACAGCGAAGTGGCCGATGAATACGCCCGCTGCCGTGCCCTGGTTTTTGCCGGCGAGGAAGACTTTGGCCTGACGCCGCTGGAAGCCATGGCTTCGGGGCGGCCCGTCGTGGCCTATGGCGCGGGCGGCGCGCTGGAGTCGGTGGTGGAAGGCAAGACCGGCCTGTTCTTCCCGGAGCAGACCGTCGACTCGCTGGCTTCCGCCCTTGCCGACCTGCGGCAGATGACGTTTGCCCCGGAAGCCTTGCGCGCCCATGCGCTTTGCTTCGACCTGGCCGTCTTTCAGCGTCGCCTGCGGGAGTTTGTCGCCATTGCCCTGGCCGAGCATCGCCAGGCCGACATAGCAAGCAGCGTGACTTCCCGTTCCAGCCCCCTCGCCTCTCCTTTGCCGAACAAGTCAGACCTGCCGTGATGGGGATGCGCCTCGCCCGCTTTGTTTCCCGTAACACGGCAGCCCACGCCCGCGTTTTTCTGTTTCCCCATGACGCCTCCTCCTGCGTTTTATTTGCGCCATGTTCCGACAACTCTGACCCTGGCCCGTGTCACGCGCCTGGACGGCTTCTGGCGCAAAGGCTGGGGGGTGCTGGGTCTGCGCGCGCTGCCGCCCGGCACGGGGGTCTGGCTGCCCCAGGTCGCCTCCGTCCACACGCTGGGTGTCGCGTTTCCACTGGACTTGCTGTTTTTAGGCGAAGACCTGCGCACCCTGGCCGTGCGGCCCGGCACGCCGCCCGGACGTCCCTGGGCCGGGGCGCGCGGCGCGCAGCACACGCTGGAACTGGGGGCCGGAACACTGGCGCGTCTGCCCCGCGCAGTTGAAGTCGGCGATTTGTGGGAATTATATGCCGAAGAGAAACGCGCGGGCACAGTGCGCTTGCCCTGATTTTATCCTGCGCGCACACAAGGAGACCGTTTCCATGCAGTACCGACCGTTGGGACGAACCAAAATCGAGATTAGCGCTATTATCTTTGGCGGCTGGCAGTCCGGCAAAGCGCAGTGGGTGGGCATCGACGACGACGAGACCATTGCCGCCCACCGCACCGCCTTTGACAGCGGCATCACCACGTTTGACACCGCCGAAGCGTATGGCGGCGGCCACAGCGAGCAAATCCTGGGCAAAGCGCTGGGCGACAAGCGCGACAAGATTGTGATCGCCACCAAAGTCTTCGCCGACCACCTGAAGCCCGACCAGGTTGTGGAAGCCTGCGAGCGCTCGCTGCGCAATTTGGGCACCGACCGCATTGACTTGTATCAAATCCACTGGCCTTCAGGGTCGTTCGGGTCGGATGTTGTCCCTGTTGCCGACACCTTGGGGGCCATGACCGACCTCAAGCAGCAAGGCAAGATTCGGGCCATTGGCGTCTCCAACTTCAGCCGCGTGCAACTGGAAGAAGCCGCCACAGTGACCCGCATTGACAGCATTCAGCCACCCTACTCGCTGTTCTGGCGCCAGATTGAAGAAGATGCCGGGGCCTACTGCGCGCAGAACAAAATCAGCATGATCGCCTATTCGCCTCTGGCGCAGGGCCTGCTGACCGGCAAGTTCGGGCGCAGTCACGCGTTTGAAAAGGGCGACAACCGGGGCGCCAACAAGCTGTTTCAGGGCGAAACCTACCAGCGCGCCCAGAATGCCCTGGACAAGCTGCGCCCGCTGGCCGAGAAGTACGACGTTTCGCTGGGCAATCTGGCCCTCGCCTGGCTGATTGCCCAGCCCCAGACCTCGGCCATTGTCGGCGCGCGCAACAGCGAGCAGGCCGCCCAAAACGCCCTCGCCGGCGACCTGGAAATTGACGAGGATGACCTGGAAGCCATCGACGAGATCGGGCGCACCGTCACCGACCGCCTGGACAAAAACCCCATGATGTGGGGCTAGAACGGGCAGGAGCACAAACGCTTCGTTCCCGTGTTGCTCCGCCGATGCAAGCGCGTACCCACGGCGTACCGACGACGGACGGATTTGTTCCGTCGTCGCAACGCGCTCCAAACACCGTGGATCAGCCAGAGGAACAAACAAAGAACATTTGCGGAAACCCGCCCCCAAACTTAAGCCTTGCCAAACTTAAGCCTTGAAGGAATACTCCTGTGCCGGAAACGGATGCCTTGCAGCGCGTCGCGCGTTTGTTTAAGATTGTGACGCTGGTTCGTTCGCATTCCTCGTCCCTGCCGCTGGGGCGGGGCGTGCTGGCCGAGGCGTGCCTCTGCGACAAGCGAACCATCCAGCGCGACATTAAATTGCTCGCCGAAGCGGGCATCCCGATTGACTATGACTTTTCCCGGCGCGCCTATGCATTGCCCAAAGACAGCGGGTGGATGTTTCCCATCACGTCTCTCACCCCTGAAGATGCACTCACGCTGGCCCTGGTGCGCGGCATCGTCGGGATGGGGGGCATGCCGCATCAGCAGGCCCTGCTGTCCACCCTGGAAAAGATGACGGCGTCTTTGTCTCCGGCCCTGCGGCGTTTGTTTCAGGAAGCCGCGTCAGCATTTCAGCCGGGAAAGCCGGTGCGCGATTATTCCCATGCGCCCCTGAGCCTGCTGGCCCAGGCGGTGCAGGCGCAGGACACCGTGGAGCTGGATTACTTCAGCCGGAGTGCGGGGCAGCGCACGTGGCGGCGTGTCGACCCTTATGTGGTGGAAGCGCGGGAAGGTGTGTTCTGGGAGCTGCACGGCTGGTGTCATTCCAGGCAGGCCCTGCGCACGTTCCAGGCAGGCCCTGCGCACGTTCCAGGCAGGCCCTGCGCACGTTTGCGCTGGATCAGGTGCGGGAGGCCCGCGTGACCGGGGAGCCGTTCGCGCTGCGTGAGGCAGAATGGGCGGAGTTCTCCCAAACGCGCGGCATTGTCGGCGGCCTGCGCGGGGGCCGGCAAGTGGATGTCCGGGTGCGCTTCAGCCGGGAAGTGGCGGCTTACGCGTCAAGTCGGCACTGGCCCGCCGGGCTGACGCTGTCGCCGGAGCCAGACGGCACGGCGCTTTTAACAGGTACGGCCCAGGGCACGGGCGGCATCCTCAAAGAAGTGCTGCCCTGGCGGCGGCATGCCATTGTGGAAGGCGGCGCGCTGCTGCGGGCCGCGATGGCGGAGGAAGTGCGCGCGATGGCCGCTTTGTACGACCAGCAATAATCCTAAAATCTTTTTTCCTGCCTGTGCCGATGCCATACAGTTGTCACTGGAAGTGCGTTACAATGCTCCTATGAGTAACGCTTCCCTGAATGACGAACTGCTGCTGCGGCTGTGGGGCAAATCGGATGAGCGCGACGAGGCAGGCTACCACCCGCTCCTGTTCCATCTTCTAGACGTGGGCTTTTGCGCTCGCTCTCTATGGCGTGACGGCTTGTCCCCGCTCACCCGTTCTCTTTTGGCCGATGCGCTGTGTCTGTCTGAAGAGGAGGCGCAGCAGGTTTGTGTGCTGCTGGCGGCGCAGCATGACCTGGGAAAAGCGTCTGCCTTTCAGCTCAAGCCGTCGGTGCGGGCGCTGGCAGCGCAGGCGCGGGATGCCGGGTTTGACATCGCCCACCCGGCACAGCCGGAGCAGCCGCATGGCTATGTTACTGCGTGTACCTTGCCTTCGCTGGCAGCGGGCGGCGCCGGGGGCTGGCAGGCGGAACTAGAAACTGCCTTTCTGCTGGGGCGCATTACGGGCGGACATCACGGCACGTTTCCCACCAAAGCCGAGCTTGCTGCGATGTCGCCGTCGGCGACATTGGGCATGGGGCTGTGGGACGAGGCGCGCCGCGCTTTGCTCCTGCGGGTGCAGGCCGTTTTGTTCGCGAACACGCCGCCCGTCGCCCTGCCGACACTGGATACGGCGGCCCTGGTGCCCCTGGTGGGCGGCTTTGTCAGCGTCGCCGACTGGCTGGGGTCGTCCAAAACACACTTTTCGCCTTCCCCTGTGCGCTCTGTGCCTGAGTATGCCCCTCAGTCTCAGGAACAAGCGGCGCGGGCTGTGCGCGACTTTGGCTGGACGGCCCGCCCGCAGTTTGCCGCCCCTGCTGCCTTCGGCGACATCTTCCAGGACAAAGACGGCAAGGCGTTTGCCCCCAACCCCATGCAGCAGGAAGTCGCCGTGCGCGCAGACAGTGCGCAAGGGCCGTACCTGCTGATTGTGGAGGCGGCGATGGGGGAGGGCAAGACCGAGGCCGCCCTGTATGCCATTGACCGTGCCCTGACAACGCATCAGGCCGGCGGCTTTTTTTTGGCCCTGCCGACGCAGGCAACGGGCAATGCCATGTTTGAGCGCGTCCTGCACGATTACTTAGAAAAGCGCGCGCAGGACGGCTTGTTTGACTTCCAGCTTGTTCACGCAGGCAGTTGGAACTCGCCTGTATTTGACGCGCTCAAGGTTGCCGCCACTGCCCCTGACCGCGAGGACGAACAAAACCGTGTTGTTGCGCAGCAATGGTTCACGCACAAAAAGCAGGCCTTGCTCGCGCCCTTTGGCGTGGGCACAATTGACCAAAGCCTGCTGGGCGTGCTGCAAACGCGGCACTGGTTCGTGCGCCTGTTTGGGCTGGCGGGCAAGGTGGTTGTCTTTGACGAGGTGCATGCGTATGACGTGTACATGGGAACGATCCTGGCGCGTCTGCTGGGCTGGCTTCGCGTCCTGGGCTGCACCGTCGTGCTGCTGTCCGCCACGCTGCCGAAGGCCAAGCGTCGCGATCTGGTGCAGGCGTGGGACAGCCAGGCCGACGTGCCTGACGCAAAGTACCCCAGGGTCACGTTTATTGGAAGCGGCGGGCCTGCGGAGAGCGTGCAAGTCCGGCAGGAGACAGTCACGCCCAAAGATGTTCACGTTTCCTACGCCGCGCCGGACTTGCAGGCGCTGGCGGGTGCTATCAAGGCCGACCTGCCGGACGGCGGGTGCGCGGCGGTGATCTGCAACACGGTCGCGCGGGCGCAGGAGGCCTATCGCCTGCTCCGGGACGCCTTGGAACCCGCTGGCTGGGATGTGACGCTGTTCCACGCTCGCACAATAGCGAACTGGCGCGCGGCGCGGGAAGAAGCGGTGCTGGCGGCATTCGGCAAGAAGGGCCTGCGTCCGCGCAAGGCGATCCTGGTGGCGACGCAGGTGGCGGAGCAGTCATTAGACCTGGACTTTGACTGGATGGCCTCGGACATGGCCCCCGCCGACCTGCTGCTTCAGCGCCTGGGCCGTTTGTGGCGTCACCCTCGCCCCGGACGGCCCGCTGCCATTGCCCGCTTCCTTGTGCTGTGCGGCGAGGGCGCGGACGGCCTGCCTGTCTTCCCCGAAGGCGCCGCTCATGTGTACGACGAGTACGTGCTGCTGCGCTCACGCCACTTTCTGCCCCCCGGCCTTCTCGCCCTGCCGGGCAGAATAGACCCGCTCGTGCAGGACGTGTACGGCGGCCTCGACATGCCGGAAGGTTTGTCCGATGCCTGGCAGGAAGCCCTTGAAGAGGCCAAGCGAAACTCTGAAAGCGCCGCCCGTAACTCCGCCGCCGCCGCGCGCCGTGTCCTGGTGCCTGCGCCCGGCAAGGGCGCAAAGAACGTGCTCGGTCAGGGGGAGCGCGCGGGAGACGTTCTCCGCAGCCTATACGACGACGATGACCCGCTGGTTCACGAAACCCTGCGCGCCGCCACCCGCGAAGGCGATCCTTCCCTCAGCGTCGTCTGCGCAGGAACCGATGCGAATGGCCGGGCACTCGCTTTGCCGCCTGCCAGTATTCCCAATGCCAAGGCCGACCCTCAGGCGCATGCCCAAGCGGCCCGCGCGATGCTGGGCTTTGCCGTGTCGGTCAGCAGCCAGGGCTTGTTCCATGCGCTGAAGAAAGATGAATACGCGCCTGATGCGTGGAAAGACAGCCCACTTCTGCGCTACCACCGCGCCCTGGCTTTTGACAACGGCCTGTGCGATGATGTGCCCGGCTACCGCCTGCGCCTGAGCCGAGACCTGGGCCTAGAGATTGAGAAGGAAGGACAATAACTATGCCGCCGACTTTTGACCTGCGCACGGAGCCGTTCCTTCCGTGCCTGCACCGAGACGGACAGGTGCGCGAGTACAGTCTCACAGATGTGCTGACACGGGCGCACAACCTTTTGGAACTGGCCTGCGATACGCCCCTGCAAACGGTCGCCGTCCTGCGCCTGCTGCTCGCCGTGCTGTACCGCGCCCTGCCGATGGAGGACGACAAAGAAGAGCAATGGGCGGCGCTGTGGAGGCAGGAGACACTGCCCATACAGGCCATCACCGACTATCTGAACGCACAGGGCGACGGCTTTGACCTGTTCCACCCCACGCGGCCCTTTATGCAGGTGGCGGGGCTGACCACAACCCATTCTGCATCAATCGCTATGCTCGCTCGTGCCTCTGTAGGCAATAACGGCAGTATTTTTGATAACTATGCAACTGATAGCCCTTCTACCTGCAAACCTGCGCAAGCAGCGCGACTGTTGTTGACGGCACAGGCATTTGCTCTTGGCTTTGGGCGAATGGCAGATGCCGAAATCAATGGGCAGCCACTTCCACGTCCATACTCAAAAGACGCTATCGCCCTACGCGGCGTCACGCTGTTTTTGTCAGGCGACAGCCTGCGCCAAACGCTGCTGCTCAACATGCCTCCGCTTTCGTCAGATGCAGAGGATGCCCTGCCGCCTTGGGAGCAGCCCGATCCACTGGCAGATTTGGACAGAGTAGGTAAAGACGGCAAGCGTGTCAGTGTCCCTGCACGCAGCATTGTGGAGCGGTATGGATGGCGAAGCCGCATGATCCGTCTGCTTCCCGATGAAGATGGCCTCGTGCGGCGCGTATACTTCACGCAAGGGCGCGATGCCGACAAGAACGAAGGCGACCCCATGAAAGTCTTTGTCAGCGGCAAAAAGGAAGAAGGACGCTACGCGCTGGGCCTGAACGCAGACAAGGCAGCCTGGCGCGATTTGCAGACTTACCTGCTGCCGAACAAAGGCAATGACACCGCCATTCTGCGCTTTGCGGGCGGCCTGGTGCGTTACGAAAACAACCCGCAGGGGCCTTTGGAGCCGACCGACCCGTGCGGCCTGAACGTGGTAGGGCTTGCCACCGACCCCGGCAAGGCGGGCAAGTTTCTGCTTTGGCGGCACGACCGCATGAGCCTGCCCGCCGCACTGCTGGCGTTGGGCACGCTGCGGGGCGTGCTGGAAACGGGCATGGGCGATGCCGAGGGCGTGGCCGACACCCTGCGGCAGCGCCTGTACCGCGTCGCCTTTCGCTTTCTGCCGCCCGACGGCAACCCCGACCCGAAAGACATTGCCAATCTGATGGAGGCGCTTGACCCGCGCCCCGCATTCTGGGCGCGTCTGGAAACCCGCTTTGCGCACTTTGTCGTAGGGCTGAAAGCGCAGGACACGGCAGACGCGGCCCTCGCCGTGTGGCGGCAGGACGTGGAGCGGGAGGCGAAGCTTGCTTTGCGCGAGTCCTGCCGTCAGCTCGGCGACAGCCCGCGCGCCATGAAAGCGACCGCCGCCGTGTCGTTTGGCTTTACCGCCGACCGGGAGAAGCTAGCCCGGCTCGCCGCAGACGCCAAAACCCGCAAGAAAGCCGCCACGAAAGCAAAAGGAGGAGATTGATGACAACCTACGACACAGACCCACGTGTTCAAGCCCTCGTCAGCAAATTGCTGTATTGGGCGCGCACAGCAAACGAGCTTTCCGAGTCGCGCGCGGCCCTGGCCGAGCTGCGCCATGCCCTGCCGGAGCGCGAGCGTCTGCGGGCCGCGCCCTTTGTCGCGCCCTTTTTGGGGAACACGCCGCAAGAGAACGAGAAGTGGTTTTACCTGGTGGCGTGCTTATTCGCCACGCACCGAAACTACAAGGCGGGGCAGTCGCTCGGCCATGCCTTCCGCGCGATCAAAGACAAGTCCGGCGGCATGGAAACCCGCTTTCTGCACCTGCTGTCCGCCGACCCGCGCCGCCTGCCTGACCTGCTGCGCCCCGCCGTCGCCTTGCTGGCGGCCCACGACGTGCCGCTGGACTGGTACTGTTTACTGGATGACGCTCTGCACTGGAATGCACGCGATAAGCCTCGCCAGCACAAGCTCGCCCGCGACTTCTACTTCGATGGCAATCATTCTGATGCCAACAACTCCCCATCGCAAGATGACAACCAATTGCAAGATGACGACACGAAAGGAACCTCCGATGCCCCTCAAGATTGAACTGCACCTGCTGCAAAACTTCGCCCCATCCTGCCTCAACCGCGACGACACCAACACGCCCAAGACCTGCGAGTTCGGCGGCGCGACCCGCGCCCGCGTTTCCAGCCAGTCGTGGAAGCGGGCCGTGCGCGACACGTTCCGCGCCGACAACAGCGCCCCGGTCGGCGTCCGCACCAAGCACCTGCACGAGCGTTTGATGCAGAAGCTGGGCACGGGGTTTGACTCCGCCAAAGTCACCAAGTTTCTGGAAGAGTGCTACTCCAAGATGGACGGCAAGCGCCCGGAGGAAACTGCCGTGCTGGTGTTCATCTCCGACCCGGAAGTGGAGGAAGCCGCCGCCTGCCTGCGCGAAGGCGTGAGCGCCAAAGACGCCGTGCAGCGCCTGCGCCGCCTGGCGCACTCCGCCGACATCGGCCTGTTTGGGCGCATGCTGGCCGAGCAGCCCGAACTGAAGGTGGATGCCGCCTGCTAGGTGGCGCATGCCCTCTCCACCCATCAGGCCGATTATGAAACCGACTTCTACACGGCGGTGGACGACCTGACGCGCGACCGGAACGAAACAGGGGCCGGGATGCTGGGCACGCAGGGGTTCAACTCCGCCTGCTTTTATCGCTATGCCCTCCTTGACCATGCGCAGCTTGTCCGCAACATGGGCGGGGACACGCAGGCAGCCAATGCCGCGCTGGAAGCCTTCCTCAAGGCCTTTACGCTGTCCATCCCAACCGCCAAGCAGAACAGCCATGCCGCGCAAAACCTGCCGTCGTTTGGGCTGCTGATTGCGCGGGACAGCGGCACGCCCATCTCGCTTGCCAATGCCTTCGCCCGCCCCATCTCGGCGCACGCAGAGGACTTGATAGGCGCGTCCATTCACGCCCTGGCCCACCATCATGCCGACATTGGCCGGGTTTATGGCCTGTATGAGAACGCGACGCAGGCTGTCTTCCTGAACCATCTGGACGACAAGCCTCTGGGCGAACTGGCGGCCTTTGAGCAGGACACCTTGGCGCAGGCCATCCGCCTAGTGATGACCCGTGTTGACCCCCAATGGAACTCCAAGGAGGCCGTCTGATGCCGCACACGCTTCTTGTTCCCCTGGCCGGGCCGATGCAGGCATGGGGCAGCCGCAGCCGCTTTGATGACCGCGATACCCATGCCGAACCTACCAAGTCCGGCGTGCTGGGGCTGGTCTGCGCCGCCCTGGGCCGCCCGCGCACGGAGTCGCTGCACGACCTGAATGCCCTGCGCTTTGGCGTCCGGGCCGATGCGCCGGGCCGGGCGGCCACCGATTATCAGACCGCGCAGAAGGTGATTAAAGCCAGCGGGGCCGGAATGACCACTGTTACTTCGCAGCGCCACTTCCTTGCCGACGCGCGCTTTTTGTGCGGGCTGGAAGGCGATGACCTTTCGCTGCTGACGGCCATTGAAGCTGCCCTGCGAGACCCGGTCTGGCCCTTGTCGCTGGGCCGCCGGTCATTTCCCCTCACCCTGCCGCCGTTTCTGCAGGACGGCTCGCTGCGCCGGGACAGGACACTGGAAGAAGCGCTGAAACAGGAGCCGTGCCTCGCCCACGCCCCGCGCTGGCAGACGCCGCCCTTCGAGGGCTTGCGCCTGGTGCTGGAAACGCCGATGGGCGCAACGGTGCAGCAGGATGCGCCGGAGGACTTCGCCGCCCGGCGCTTTGGACTGCGCCGCCTGCATGTCACCACGACCCCGCGCCCGGATCAGGAGAACCCCCATGTACTTGTCTGAACTGACGCTTGACCCCTGGCGGCGGGAGGCTGCCGCTCTGCTGGCCGACAGCTACGCTTTGCATCGGCGTCTGCTTTGCGCCTTCCCGGAGGCTGTGGACGGTGGCTGCGGGCGCGTCTTGTTCCGCACCGAACTGGAAGGCCACCCGCGCCTGCTCGTGCAATCCGAAAAGCGGCCTGACTGGAACATGCTGGGCGCGCTGGTGACCGACTGCCGCGGCCCAAAAGAGTGGCAGCCCATGTTTGCGGCGGGGCAGACCTTGCGCTTTCGCCTGCGCGCCAACATGACGGTGAAGCAGGACGGCAAGCGGCGCGTTCTGCACGGCACGTCTGCCGAGGAAACGCGCGCCCAGCAGGCGGCGTGGCTGGCGCGCAAGGGCGGGCTGCATGGGTTTGCTCTGGTTCCCGTGCCGCAGGGCGTGGACTGGTACGACCCGTTTGCCGAGGAACCCGACGCCGCGCCTGCGGAAGTGCGGCTGGTGCCGCGGCCTGTCTGCAAAGGCTTCAAGCCTCCGGCTGAGGGTGGCCCCGGCAGGGAAATTGCCCATACCGCCGTGGATTGTGATGGCCTGCTGCGCGTCACCGACCCTGCCGCCTTTGCGGAAATCGTGCGCACGGGGCTTGGCCCCGGCAAAGCCTTTGGTATGGGGCTGTTGTCTCTGGCCCGTCAGTAGCGCTTTCCAGCAAGCGAGAAAGGAGGCAAGGGACAGTAGACGAAATTATGATATTTGTCTCACACTGGTGGGAGTAAACCGGAGGCAAGGAGTAGTAGACACAATTCTAGAGTGTCTGCCCCACTCCTGTGGGGGTGAACCGCCGCCCCCGCGCCCAAAGCCTAACACGTCTGCCCCACGCAGGTGGGGGTGAACCGTCGTAGTGGTTGTTGATTTTGCGCCCATCGGTGCCTGCCCCACTCCTGTGGGGGTGAACCGAACGGGGGTGTCTGGGCTGCACAGGCAGGAGGCTGATTTCGCTTGGTTTACGACTGGCTGCGCTGGATTGATGCCGCTTCTTCCGCGTGGCATGCGCGTTGCCAGTGCGTGCCCCTCGTGTATCAACGACGGAAGAAATTGTTCCGTCGTTGGTCATGGCTTGTCACGCCGTGGCAATGCCTCTGCAATGCGGCCGCAGCCAAAAGGAAAGACCGATGCTTTGCTGGATGCCCCCCGGATTGGTGGGGGTGAACCGTAGGGATACAATGCCGCGCTGCAGGCCGTCTCGTCTGCCCCACGCAGGTGGGGTGAACTGGCAGGCCCGGTACCAACCCGGTATCGCGCACGAGTCTGCCCTACGTTTGTGGGGGTGAAGCCGCATTGGCTCTGCTTCACATGTCGCTGCCCGCTTCTGTTTTCAGAAAGGAAACACACATGGATGACCTGCATCTGCTGCCGAAAATCCGGGACGGCCTGTCCTCGCTCTACGTGGAACATGCCCGCATTGACCGCTACGAAAAAAGCATTGCCATTTGGGATCAAGACGGGTGTACGCCCATTCCTGCCGCCAGTCTCAGCGTCCTCATGCTGGGGCCGGGCACCAGTGTCACCCACGCCGCGGTGCAGGCCCTGGCCGACAACAACTGCCTTGCGATTTGGGCTGGGGAGGAGAATGTCCGCTACTATGCCAGCGGCATGGGGGGCACGCGCAGCGCGGCTCCGCTGCTGCTGCAAGCCCGCCTTGCCACCCAGGAAGCCAGCCGGCTGGAGGTGGTTAAACGCATGTACCAGATGCGCTTTACCGACACCCCGGCAGGCGTGCTGAGCGTGGAAGCCCTGCGCGGCATGGAAGGCATTCGCGTGCGGCGGGCGTATGCGCAGGCGTCCGAGCAGTTTGACGTGGCCTGGGAGGGGCGCAATTACGACCGAACGGAGTGGCGGGACGCCGATCCGGTCAACCGCGCCTTATCCTGCGCCAATTCGTGCTTGTATGGCCTGTGCCACGCGGCGATCCTTGCGTCCGGCTACAGCCCCGGCATTGGGTTTATTCACACCGGCAAGCAGTTGTCGTTTGTGTATGACGTGGCCGACCTGTACAAAGTGGACGTGACTATCCCTATCGCCTTTCAGATCGGCAGGGACGACCCGCCGCACCTGGAACGGGTGGTGCGTCATGCGTGCCGGGATCGGTTTCGGGAAACCAAGCTGCTGCAGCGCGTCGTGCCTGACATTCAGAAGGCGCTGAATGTGAAAGAAGACCCGGCGGCGGGCTTTGCTCCCGACCAAGACCCGGCTCTGCCCACGGACTTGTGGACGCCCGAACACGAAGATGCGGAGGACACCCTGCCATGACAGTTCTCATTTTAGAGCGCGTGCCGGCGTCCTTGCGCGGCGAGCTGTCCCGCTGGATGATTGAGCCGCGCACGGGCGTCTTTGTCGGGCGCGTGTCGGGGATGGTGCGTGATCGGTTGTGGCTGAAAGCGAAGGCCGGGGCACGCGGCGGGTCGGGAATGCTGCTGCACAGTGCTCCCAATGAGCAGGGCTTTTCGGCGGTGTCCTTTGGCGATACCTCTCGGCAGTTGGTGGACTGGGAGGGTCTGACACTGGTGCATGTGCCGCACGCGGTCGCGGGGAAGAAAATGCCCCAGCGCAAGGCGGAAGGCGCAGCAGGAGAAACGGCGGAGGCGGGTGAATATCCTGTCGCGCCGGAACCAAATTAGTCTGCTCATTGGCTGGAGCCGCGAACCGCCCATAGTAGACTCATTTCTAGTCTCTGCCCCACGTGCGTGGGGGTGAACCGTTTTGCTGCCGCGCCTGCTGCCATGCCTACCAACTCTGCCCCACGTGCGTGGGGGTGAACCCGAAGTCGCCCCAGGACTTCTGCCTCCGTCTGCTGAGGAAATCGGCATTGACCTCTGCCCCACGTGCGTGGGGGTGAACCGACGCGGAGAAAGCCGAACGGCGAATGGCGGGCCTCTGCCCCACGTGCGTGGGGGTGAACCGTACCCTTTCGCGTGGGCCTGCTGGCCTTGCTGCCTCTGCCCCACGTGCGTGGGGGTGAACCGGCGCGATCCTGGCTGCACACGGGCGCAACGGCCTCTGCCCCACGTGCGTGGGGGTGAACCGCGAGACCTCCGTCGAAGCCGCCTTAGACCGTTCTCTGCCCCACGTGCGTGGGGGTGAACCGTAGCGCGGCCCGACGGCTGCCTTAACCGCCGCCTCTGCCCCACGTGCGTGGGGGTGAACCGGCCCCGGATCCGTTTTCTTTGCCTCTGCTCTTCTCTGCCCCACGTGCGTGGGGGTGAACCGCATTCGCCAAGCCTATGATGGGGTGAGTACTCCTCTGCCCCACGTGCGTGGGGGTGAACCGACCTCGCAGAAACATTCGAGCAGGAACTACGGCTCTGCCCCACGTGCGTGGGGGTGAACCGCGACGATGAAGAGCATCCGCTGCGCGCCCGCCCTCTGCCCCACGTGCGTGGGGGTGAACCGTTTGCCCCCCGTCGCGCGAGACGCTGAAGCCCCTCTGCCCCACGTGCGTGGGGGTGAACCGTTACGGCGACGGACGGCTCCAAGTCCCACAAGCATTGCCCCACGTGCGTGGGGTGAACGCTTCCTGCCGCTTTTGGACAGATCACCAAGACAGCATTGCCCCACGTGCGTGGGGTGAACCGAACGGCTACTGGGATGTGACGCCTCACGGGCACATTGCCCCACGTGCGTGGGGGTGAGCTAAATACCCGGTAGCATCCCGGTATCAACCCCACTCGTGCCGCGTGGGGAACGGAATGCACACCAACAAAACAGAATTGCCAGACCGCCGCGTGGAACACAGCGCCACTGCCGCGCGTCAAAAGGAGACACCATGACACTGACGCTGACAATCACTTCTGACCATGCAGGCCAGTTGCAGGAGCAGGCTCATCAGGCAGGGCTGACGCTCGACGAGTACGCCGTGCGCATTTTAGAGCAAGCGACCCTGACAAACCAGCCCACGGCACAGGCCGGAGCGATGGACGCGCGCTCGCTGATGCGCCTGCCCTACGCAGAGCGTCAACGCGCTCTGGCGGAGGCAGTGGACGCCGCACTGCCCGCCTATGACGCAGACCAGGCACTGCCGCCCAGCCAGCGTGTACTAACGCCCGACCTGGAAAACGGCGACTTCTACGAATATGGCAACTAACCCTAGGCGCGGCGAAGTCTGGCGAGTGGATTTTGAGCCGGTAGTTGGCTCCGAGACCGGCAAAATTCGTCCGTGCGTAATCATCAGCGAGAATGACCTGGGGCGGCTGCCTGTGCGTCTTGTGGTGCCGATCACAGGTTGGCAGCCCGCATTTGCGGCTTACTCATGGATGACGCGGCTTGAGCCAAGCCAGAGCAGCGGCCTCAGCAAGCCCTCGGCAGCGGATGCCTTGCAAATGCGGGTTGCCAGTGTCTTGCGGTTCACCGAGCAAGCAGGGACATTGCCCAACGATGTGGTGGATGCTGTAGCTGCCAGCATCGCTCTCTGCGTGGGCTACAAGGGCTAAGATAAACAGGCCCACGCCTCCGCGTACCTCTCACCTTGACAAACCCGCCGCCCTGTGCTACTCTGAGGCCACTTTGGAACCGCGCAGGGAGACGGAATGCAAATTGGCGAGGCGGGCGGAGAACTGGGCTGGATTGAGCGGGTGCGGACGACCCACGCAGGCGCGGCGGGCAATGGCCTTGCGGTGCCCATCGGGGACGATGCTGCGGTTCTGGATATTCCCCCAGGGCGGCAGGTAGTCGTGACCACGGATATGCTGGTGGAAGGGGTGCATTTCCGGCGGGATTGGAGCGACCCGTATTCCATCGGCTGGAAGGCGGCGGCGGTCAACCTGTCCGACATTGCCGCGATGGGGGCCGACCCGACGTTTGCGTTTGTGTCGCTGGCGTTTGTGCGCGAGGAAACGATGGAAACATTGGAGCGTTTGTACAACGGCTTTGCGGACTGCCTCACCCGCTACGGCGCGCGCCTGGCAGGCGGGGATACCAACGCATCCCCGTACGGCCTGACCCTCAATGTGACCCAAATGGGCACGGTCGCGACGGGGCAGGCGTGGACGCGCACCGGGGCGCGGGTGGGGGACAGCATCCTGGTGACGGGGACGCTGGGCAACGCCAACGGCGGCCTGGCCCTGCTTTTGCAGGATGGCCTGGCCCGCGCGGAAAAGGCCTTTCCCCAGTTGGTGGGCACGCATCGTCGTCCGCAGCCGCGTGTTGTCGCCGCCCGCGCCCTGGCCGCGCTGGGCAAAGTCCGCGCGGCAATGGACATCAGCGACGGGCTGGCAGGCGACCTCGCCAAGCTGTGCGCGGCTTCGGGTGTGGGCGCGCGTGTGGATGCCGCCCTGGTTCCCCTCAGCGAGGACTTGAAAGCGGCGGCGGACGCGCTGGGCCAGGAAGCGACGCAGATGGCGCTGATCGGCGGCGAGGATTTGGAGCTGCTGCTCATAGTTTCCCCCGCCGATGCCGACAGCGTGCGGTCTGCCGTGGAAGACACAGGCATTGCCTGCACAGCAGTCGGCGAAATTGTCAAGTCCGGCCTGCGCTTTGTGGACGCGGACGGTGAGGATGCGATGCCGCCGGGCCGGCACGGCTGGGATCATTTTACGCAGTAACTCCCTATGCTGACAAGCCACACCCACAGTGCAGACGAAACACGCGCCCTGGCCGAACGGCTGGGAATGGCGCTGCTGGCGGGCGATGTGCTGTGCCTGCGCGGCGACCTGGGCGCGGGCAAGACCACGTGGACGCAGGGGCTGGCGCGCGGCCTGGGCGTGCCGGAGGCTGACCCGGTCAACTCGCCCACATTTACCCTGCTGGCCGAGCACCGGAGCGGGCGCGTGCCCCTGTTCCACTTTGACGTGTATCGCCTGGACAGCTCAGCGGGCCTGTACGACCTGGCGTTTGACGAATACCTAGACGGCGAGGGCGTGGTGGTGATTGAATGGGCCGACCGGATCGCCGATGCCCTGCCGGGCAATCGCCTGGACATCGCCCTGGTGAGTGAGGGCACAGACAGCCGCACGATCACAGACAGCCGCACGATCACATTCACGCCGCACGGCGCGCGCGCCCGGCAGCTATTGGAAGCATTGACCCCATGACCTTTCTTTTGCTGGATACGGGCGGGCCGATGTGCGTGCTCGCGCTGGCCGAGGAAGACACGGGCTTAGCGCGCAGCGTCAGCATTTTTGAGGGCAGGCGCACCCTGTCCCGGCGTTTGATGGGGCAGATGGATGCCCTGCTTGCGGGCGAGAGCCTCGCCCTGGAAGACCTGAGCGCGTTTGCGGTCGGCATCGGGCCTGGCTCATTCACCGGTGTCCGGGTCGGGGTGACCACGGCGCGCACCCTGGCGCAGGTGACGGGCAAACCTCTGGTCGGAGTGGGCACGCTGGATGCGTATGCCGCCGTCTGGGGGGCGGGCGAGCGGGACACTGTCCTTGTCCCCGTCCTACCGTCACGACGCAATGAAGTCTACGCGGCGTTTTACGAGGGCGGCGTTTGTATTGAAGCCCCGTTTGCTATTGCTCCCGATGCCCTCGCCGCGCGCCTGCAATCCTTGCCCAATGTGATCGTCTGCGGCGAGCCGTCGCTGCTGCCCGATTGGCACGGCGCAGCGCTCGCGCAGCCGTGGACGCCGCCGGACGGCCTGGCCCGGCTTGCGGCCCTGCGCCTTGCCGCCCACGACACCGACGACTTTCTGGGCCTGCTGCCGCTGTATGTGGTGCCGCCCAGTATCAGCACGCCGAAAACTTCCATCCCCGCCCTGCCTGTCCCCGTTTTGGAGCCTTAATAATGCGCCCCGCGCCAGGCCGCTACCTGTCGTTTGATGCCGTGGCGGGCGAGTACGACCAGACGCGCGCCGTTCCCCCGGATGTCGTGGACGCCATCGCCGGGCTGTGCGCCTCCGCCGCGCGGCTGGACGCGGGCGGCCTGCTGCTGGACGCGGGCATCGGGACGGGGCGCTTCGGCGTGCCCCTCGCCCGCGCGTATCCGGGGCAGATTGTCGGCGTGGATGTCAGCCTGCCGATGATGGGGCACGCGCGCGCCAAAGCCTCGGCGGGTGCGCTGCCGCTTGTCCAGGCCGACTTGCAGCGCCTGCCATTCCGCCGCCATGTGTTCCAGGGCATCCTGGCCGTGCATATCCTGCACTTGATGGAAGGATGGACGCTGGCGCTGGACGAACTGCGGGGCGTGCTGCTGCTGGGCACCGAACAGGGCGGGCGCTCCCTGATCACAGACCATTACTATGCCCGCGCGCAGGCGCAGGGCCTGCTGACGCCAAGTTTGGGCGCGCCGGGGCACGCCGCCATTCTCGCCCTGCTGCGGCGGGGCGGGGCGCGCACGGAAACCCTGTCCGCGCCGGGGTTAACCTGGCAGCGGCAGGTCAGTGTCGCGCAGACACTGGATGCCCTGGCCCGGCGCACCTACTCACAGATGTGGCCGATCCCCGACAACGCCCACGACGCCCTGATGCGCGATGCCGCCGCCTTCGCCGCCCATCATCTGGGTGGCCCCGACCGCCTGGAAACTCTGGACACGCACTTCGCCCTGTCGGCGGTGCATTGGCCCGGCTGAGCCGGTTCCCGGCCTCTCTCAGTCCCCGGCCTCTCTCAGTCCCCGGCCTCTCTCAGCGGCGTGGTATAATACGCGCATGGCCCTGATCCCGACCGTGGGACGCAAGTCCCCGCCCATGCGTTTGCTGGTGGCGTTCCTCTACTTGATCTTGAGCGTGGGGGCCGTGAGCATGGTCTACCCTTTTTTGATGATGCTTGGCCTGAGCGTTGAGTCGCAGTACGACCAGGTCTCGTTCGCCCTTGTCCCCCGCTACCTGTATTCCGCGCCCGCCCTGTTCGGCAAATACGCCGAGGATAAGTACAAAGCCGACATCACGGCGATTGGCGATGCGTATGGCGTGCCCTTCGCCAAATTGCAGGATGTCGGCCCGCCCCCGCCCTCTTTGGCGCTCGCGCCGCACGCTTGGGATACGTTCGCGTCGTCCCTGCCGGCCCGCATGAAGGGTGTCGGCTTCGGCGGGGCAGGCGCATCCTACGCTCCGAGCACGCTGCTGGACCGCTACCACGACTGGCTGCGCGCGCACTTCCAGGGCGACATCGCCGCCCTCAATAAATCCTATGTGGAAGAAGACGACACGTTCCTGACGGTCTTTCCGCCCTTTGAGCAGCCCGCCCGGCGCGGCTGGGCGCCCGCCCATACGCAAAAAAACGCGGACTGGGCAGCCTTCCAGCAGACCCTGCCCGCGCACTACTTTGTTCTGGTGGGAGCCGCCCCTCTGTACCGGCGCTGGCTCAAAGAAGAAGCATATGCATCCCTGGCCGATCTCAACCACGCCTGGGGCGCATCCCTTGCCAATTACGGCGCGATTACCCTCAGCCCTCAAAACACGCAGGGCAGCGCGTCGCAGCGTAAAGACTGGGACACCTTCGTGCGCACCCGGATGCCATTCCGCGATGTCCGTGTCGCTCCGTCCGCTCTGCCCGCTTTCCGTCAATTCCTCGCGACTAAATACGGGGCGAGTCTTGCCCAGTACAACGCCAAGCACCAAACGTCTTTCATGTCGTTTGCCCAGGTTTCGCTGCCCGACCCCGACATGCTGCCCGCGTCAGGCCCCGCCCTGCTGGACTGGCTGGACTTTCTCAAGTCCGCCGCCCCTGCCGCGTCCCTCTCCGTGGACACGCCGGAAACGCGCTGGCAGGCCGCCCGCATCGCGCCATTGTCCTTCGCGCAGGCCGTGTATGTTTCGGATTGGACCTATGCCCGCACCCACCAGGCCGACTTGCGCCGGAGCTTTTTGACCCGCAATTACAGCCTGGTCTTGCAGTATATTGTGCTGCACGGGCGGGCCATCTTCACCACAGTTGTCTACTGCGCCCTGGCTATCCTCACGGCCCTCATCGTCAACCCCTTGTGCGCGTATGCCCTGTCACGCTACAATCTTTCCTATGGCAACGCCGTCCTGCTGTTTCTGCTCACGACAATGGCCTTTCCCGCCGAAGTGGCGCTTATTCCCAGCTTTCTGCTGCTCAAGCAATTGAGCCTGCTGAACACATTCTGGGCCTTGATCCTGCCGGGCGCGGCCAGCGGGTTTTCCATCTTTCTGCTCAAGGGCTTCTTTGACAGCCTGCCCAAAGAGCTGTATGAGGCTGGCACGCTGGACGGCGCGAGCGAGCTGACCATGTTCCGCGCTATCACCCTGCCGCTGTCCCGGCCCATCTTCGCGGTCATCGCCCTGGGCGCGTTTTCCAGCGCGTACGGCGCGTTTTTGTTCGCCATGCTCACCTGCCAGGACAAGCACATGTGGACATTGATGGTCTGGCTGTATGAATTGCAGACAGGGGGCGCGCCCCAATACGTCATCATGGCGGGCCTCGCCCTGGCCGCCGTGCCCACATTGCTTGTCTTTATTTTGGCCCAGAATACAATTATGAAGGGTATTATTCTGCCAAGCTATAAATAGCCCTGCCCAATATGCTCCCTTTGGAATATACTCTCTTTGGAAAGACCCGCATGCCCCTGCTTTCCCCGCTGACACAGACCACCGAAGACAGCCCCTTTGATGCCCTGCGCGCCGAGCGACAGGCCCAGTTCGGCGTATCTATCGACTACGTGAAAGCCCAGGTCGGGCCGGGCACGGAGTACGGCAACGAAGCCGCCCGCGCGGTTGTGTCCCCGCAGGGCGGCTGGTGCCAGTTGACCGAGATGCCGGAAGAGTTTGCCGGGGCGACGGGCGCGGGCGTAACCCATCGCCTGCTGCCGCGTCCCGAACTGCTGGCGACCCTGGCGCGCTGGAATGCCTTGCTCCAGGCCGTGATACGCGGCGACATGCAGTTCCGCAAGCTGTCCCTGTATGCGCTGTATGAGGGCGGCACCCTGCGCAATGGGCACGGCCTGTTTGTGCTGGACTGCGCGCTGGGGCGGCCTGTTCTTGCCCACGGGGCGTTTGACCCCGCTGTCGTGCCGCGCTTCCTGAAGGTTTGTGTCCATGCCGACAATGATGCGCGCCTGGCTTTGGAGTTCGGCCTGCCCCTGCGCGGCGTGCAGTTCTTTCTCGTCCCCAGCCACACCGACAACGGCGGCGCGCTCCTGGTCACGCTGGCCCCGTCTCCGGGCAGCGCCGACCTGAGCGCGCGCCCCGCGTCGCCTGTTGCTCACTAGGCCCTGTTACGGGTTCAGAATGGCCCGGAAATTGAACCGGCCAATGGGCGCGGCATCGCCATTGAGCACAAAATCCGTCCAGTCGCCTTTGGCGTAGCAGTTGTCCGCCCACTTGAAATCAATCGTCGCGGGCAGCGTCTGTATCCCCAACAAGGCGCGGGGGATGGCGATCGCCATTTCGCTCCCACTCGCCTGATATTTGACCTGCCCGACCGGCGCCCACTGATACCCGTCTCCCGTGTGCTTTTCCAGCAAAGTGGTTTGACTGCCCACGCGCCCATTGACCGCGTAGTCGTAGCCCATCCAGCCGGTCTTGTCGTCTCCGTCCGTGTTCAGGTAAAGACGCATCCAGTCGCGGCCCGCGTGTGGGGTCAATTTGTCCTGGGTGCGGACATAAAAGTAAACTGTGCGCGCATCAAAGCTGACTTTGCTGGCAGCGATATTGTTCCTCCCTGTCGTGTTTGCGTAGCGCAGGCCCTGGGCGAAGCCAGCATTGTCGCGATGGACAGGCGCGCTGATCGCATTGCGAAACTCCAGCGGCACCTGACGCCAGGCCGCGAACGTGCCGTCCATTCTGATGGGCACAGGCACAACATGAGGCAGGGGGCGCACGCCTTTGTAGCGCCGGATATTGTCCACCAGTTGGTAGTAGTAATTATCCCCGTGCCCGCCGGTCATCGGCTCAATATCCCGGCTGAACTCCTGGTTGAACTGGTCTACAAAGACCGCAGGCGGCGCACGAAACCCGGCCCAATCCTGATAAAACCCTGCCGTCCACTCGTTCCACCCCGTGACAAACACAAACGGCGGGTCTGTCTTCCGCGCCTGCCGCCACTGCTCGTCAAAGTTGAGGCCATAGTTGACAGCATTGGGCCGCGTGTCCAGCGTGCCGTCATGGTAGGAGCGTCCAAAGGCGCCGGGAAAGCTCATCGGGGCCGTGCTGCTGACAGACGCATTGTAGTTCTGCGCCACGCCGACCGTGATTTGTTCTATTTGCCCTGCCGGGTCGGTCTGTGGGGCCTGCGGGTAGACTTGCAGCCAGGCCCAGGAGCCGGGCCTGGGCGCATGGTTGTTGTATTCGGGAATGGGCGAGCGAAACGTGAAAAACCCCGCCATCTTTTTGGCCTGCGCAGTCGCGGCTTCCGGGGTGATTTGCTGCGCGGCGGGCGAAAGCGTCTGCGTGCCGCTGCCGTCTGCAAAGCGCAGCCGCAGGGAACGGTCGCCGCCGACTACGTCTCCCGTATCATACGCCTGGCCGCCGGAGTAGACATTGCTGGCATAGCCCCACCAGCCGACCTGCCCAGTCTTGTGTGACATTTCCAGGTAGTATTTCCCGGCGGGCAGCGTTTTGCCTGCGTCCAGCATGACAGTGGCATTGTCCGCCACATCCAGCGTTCTTTGCGCCAGCCGTTTCCCGCCCTGTCCACCGGCGTACAGGGAAAGCGTCACGCGCGCCCCGGTCGTTCCCCAGGTCGGAAACTCGCCGCCCGCCGCCGTGAAAGGCTTGGGCGCCGTGAACGATTGGCCCAATGTGCTGCCGTCCAGCAGCTCGGTGGGCTGATGTGCCGGCTGCAAAAAGCTGCCTGCATTTGCATAGCCCGGCTCCGCCATGACCAGCGGCTTGCCCTGCCACCGGAACCACAGGTCGGAATACAGGCCCGGCGCATAAACCGTATCGTAAAGCTCGCGCAGCGTGGTGCCGCCCAGGCTGATGTTGCCGAAGGGACACAAAAACGCGATCTGCGGCGTTTGCCCGCCCTCGCGCCGAACCTGCTCCCAGACCCGGCACAGCGTGTTGCGGGCCTTGTCGTAGGTCACCCCGTTGGAATTATCAAAGATCACCACGTCTACGCCCGCCGCCGAAAGCATCTGCGCATGCTTGCGCAGCACATATTCATCGTCGCTGGCATAGTAGCCAAACAACGGCTTGCCCCAGTAGTGGGCGGAGTTCAGCGGCCCCCAGGCGGGGTTGTTGACATCGCCCAGCGCTTCAGGATGGGCCGCCAATATCTGCGTGTTGTCATACGGCCCCGGCTGCCCGTGGTCAAACGTCAGAAAGTAAAACATGCCCACGACTTTGCCCGCGCGCGGCGGGCCGGTCTGCGCATTGGTCGGCAGCGAACGCCCCAGCCCATCGGTCGCCACCCACGTATCGCTGTAACTGTCCTGCTGCGCGGCGGTCGGGAGCGCTGCCAGCAGTATTGCCGCCGCGATAAGGCCGAGAGAAACACTGTTCATAAATCACCCTTAGAGAAAACGCCCCCATGCTGCGTCGGCAATGGCGTTGCTTGTGCCGCGTGCATAGGGGCATTGATATTGATCGGCAGCGCGGCTTTGTCTTCTTATGGAAAGCCGTCGGGATTGTAGAACGCCGCACCCAGAGGGGCCGTGTCCTGGACATGCCCCGGAGTCGCCGGGCCGATTGTCACTCCTCGGTCGCGCACGGCTGCCGCGCGCACCCATTTGGCATGACCGTCGGCAAACAAATAGTTTGCTCCCTGAGTATGCCGCCCTCCGCTGTTGTCATCTTTAGGGGGGTTGCCAGCACTGTTGCTTCGGGCCGCAGGCCCACCCAGCGGGGACGACAAGGTGATTTGCCCCGTGCTGTAGATCGCCGGTGAATTGATAATGTGACCGCCGGTTGCGTTGGTGGTCACAAGGTTATCCGACAAGTCGCACGGAGACTTTGTCACTGACCCCGCCTCATTGATGTCGGTGACAACTGCCAGCGTACCTAGTGTTTCCACGAGCTGGATCGTCTGTGCCGGAGAGCCGAACTGGGTAGCTGAGTAGTTGGCAATTTCATAGTTGTCGGCGTAAGACACCGGGACGCTGGTTCCGCTTGCCTGCGTGGGGTCGTCCGGGCATTTATACACGCCCGTGCTCTTTACATAGGGATAAACCTGTCCGCCCCAGCCGATCCCGGCAAACCAGGCGCCGCCCTGCTGCTCCGACCCAAGCGGCAGGCGCTCATCGTAGTCCTGTTCATACTGGATAAACCCCAGCCCCAATTGCTTTTCGTTGGACAAGCACGTCGTCTGCCGCGCCTTTTCCCGTGCTTTAGCAAACACAGGGAACAGGATGGCCGCGAGGATGGCGATAATGGCGATGACCACGAGCAACTCAATCAGCGTAAAGCCGCGCCTGCGGCTCTCCCTCATAAACATAACACTGTTCCCTTTCCGAATAAAGGCCAAGTAATGTCAGAATGGCAACTTAGGCATTAATACCCAATAATAGCATGGATGCCCTGCTTTGTCCAGTGTTTTCTTGGATGGCTTGCCCTCGCGCGGCAAAGGCGCTGCTTAGGCGTGGCGACGGCGTTCCCCCAGCGTACCGACGACGGAACAAACTCTTCCGTCGTCGGTACGCCGTGGATTTCCTGTAGCAGTGCCTAAGATGCGGCGGTGCCGTGAGCGAAAAGCGCGCGCTAGGCGAGGGGGATTTGAGCCTCCGTCAGCTTTTGGCGGATCAGGGCGCGCAGGGCGTCTTGGGCGGCGGCCAGGTTGGCGGGGGCGTGGACAGGGCAGGAAACGCGCAGAGTCAGCCGCACGCCGTCCATCGCGCCCAGGCCGCGCACGGCGGGCGCAATGTCAAAGCCGAGGTCGGGCTGGGATTTGAGAATGTCTTCTCCTGCGCTGTTGATGACCTGGGTGGCCTGGGCGACATCGCTGGCCGGGGCGATGCCGACGTCCAGAAAGCCCGCCACCGTGCCCCGGCTCTGGTTGCAGACCTGGGCGATGTCGCCGTTCGCCAGGGTGTACAGCCGTCCGGCATCGTCGCGGATTTGCGTGATGCGCATGCCGACCTGTTCTACGGTTCCAGTAACGCCGTTGACCGTGAGGTAGTCGCCCACGGCGTATTGGTTTTCCAGCAGAATAAAGAAGCCGGAAATGACATCTTTGACCAGTTTTTGCGCGCCGAAGCCGACCGCCAGGCCGGCCACGCTGGCCGTGGTCAGCAGGGGAACGGGGTCTAAATGAAACGCCCGCAGCAGCATAATGCCGAACACAAAGGTCAGGGTGTAGCCGACAATGCTGTTGAGCAGGCCCGCGAGGGTGTGGATGCGGGCGGCGCTTTCGGCGTCCACGGATTTGCCGCCGCGCGTGATAATCGGCAGGACAATCTTGTCTACGATCTTGCGGAGCACAAAGCGGAGCAGCAGGTACAAAACGACAATTTTGCCGACCTGCGCCAGCACGGCCAGCGATGTCTCGCCGTCCCAAAAGGCGCGGTCAAACGGGGTGGGGGCCGCTGATGGGCGGGGGTGAAGGGAAAAGGGCATAGTGACAGCCATTGTAGCATGCAAACACGGGGCGGGGCAAGCGGTCACGAGAAAGAGGGAGGAGTCCCGCGCCCGGTCTCGGAGGCGGTCACCCACGGCGGCCTTCAATGGCGCGGAGCAAGCGCCACAAGACCACCCACACGGCGGAAACAAAGACCGAAGCCTGCACAAGCAGGGGCAGAAACGAAAAAACTTGAAAGCACAGCAGCACCACGCACACCATGACCACGCTTTCCAAGCTGGCCTGCCGGACGCCCGGATCGCGCAGGGCCGCAAGAAATGTGTCGCAGCCGACGGTTTCGCCGCAGGCCTCGCACGTGCGGGCATCGGGCGGGTTGGCCGCGCCGCAGCGTCGGCAAAAGTAGAGTTCACCGGCGGGGGAGTGGAGCGGCTGGCGGCCTTCCACGCAGGCGCGCATTTCGCGGTCAATGCCGCGCAGCTTGGCGCGCGCGCTGCCGTCCAGAAAGCGGTCCGCCCCGGCGTCCAGGGCGCCGTGGTAGGCGGCCTGGGCTTCTTCCAGGTGACCGGCTTCGCGCAAAGCGTCGCCCAGGGCTTCATGCGCGCCGATGTTTTGCGGGTCGCGCTCAATCAGGCGGCGCAGGGCCTCGCGGTGCACGTCGCGGCGGACGCGTTCGCGCCGGGCCAATTCGCCGCGCGCCCACAAGCCGCCTGCCACGGCAATCGCAACGATCAGCAGCGTTGTCAGCATGGCCCGTTCTCCTGCTGTCAGTATAACAGAAAAGCAGGGCAAAGCGGTCGGATGGAGCGGCAGGCGCTCAGCAAGAAAGCGCTGGCGCAGGAGCCGCCCGCATAGGGGATCAGCCTTTTTTGGCGTGGAAGTCGTACCAGCCGCGCCGCAGCGTACTGCGTTCAGGGTGGCCCATGCTGACGTGCAGCCAGTCGTAGGCAACGGTTTCCAGCGACTGCCATGCACCGGGCGCGTCATCGCCGAACGGCCCGGAGCCGCCTTTGCGGAACGGGTAGGCCCAGCCCGGCGTTGTGGCGCGGTCTGCCAGCACGTGGTGCTCGTTCTGGTTGACCACCTTGAACTGGCGGTAGCCCAGATGGTGCAGCTGGCAGAGATAATCCAGCGAGTGCGCTTCCACCGACACAAAGGCCGGAGCATCGGAGGGGTCTAGGTCGGCCAGGCAGTAGCGGTCGTAGCCTTCAATGTCGGTCTTGAGATAGAACGGCACGCCGTGTTCATCCAGCAGTTCGCGCAGCGGAATGCAGTCCACGTCAATGCCGTGGAAGTCGCTGTTCTCACGGGAGGCGTTGCCCTTGACAAACGAGTTCCATTCGGGGTTGCTGTCGCACACCCAGAAGGTCAGCGTGCCGCGGCGGTCGGCAATGCCGACATTGTGCAGCACAAGCTGGCCCGACGCGATCTCGCGGGCAAAGTGCGCGCGTCCCGCTTCGGCAAGCACGGGCGAGGCTTCCACGGCAATGACGCGAAAGCCGCGATACAAGTAATAGGCCGTGTCCTCGCCGTCCAAATAGCCGATGTCGTAAATGAGGTCGTCTTTCATGGGAGTGTCCTTTCAAGCGGCGCGGAGCACGCTTTGCATGGCCTGCAGATTGGCGGTGACATCCGGCTCGTGCGGGTCAAGCTGGGCGGCGCGCGTGATCTGTGCCAGGGCCAGGTCGCGCCGCCCGTCCTGCCACGCGATCACGGCGAGGTTGCTGCGCAGCAAGGCGCTTTCTGCGCCCACGGTGCACGCGGCGTCAAAGACCTGCTCGGCCTCGGCGGGTCGGCCCAGAGTGTGCAAAGCCTTGCCCCAGATGTTGTACGCGCCCGCGTGCCGGGGCGCGTAGGCCGTCAATGCCTGCATTTGCGCAATCCGCACCCAGGGCGTGTCGCCGAATGTGCGGTGAATGTCGCAAAACAAGTGGAAGGCGCAGGGGACATCGGGCGAGCTGTCCGAGGCATGCGGGAACAGCGCAGTTGTCCAGCGCAGCGCAGTCAGGACAGCAAGCAGGGGCGCATCGCTTCCTTCCTGCCCCGGCACGGCGCTGATTGATGACGCCAGGCGGTGCAAAGCGGCCCCAAAGTTGCCGCCCGCCATGTCGGACTGCGCGCGCCCCAGCACAATCTGCGCTTGGGGCGGGGCCTCTGCCCGCAGCGCGGCAAACCCGCCGCCGTCTTCCCAGCGCCGCTCCCCGGCGGGATAGCCCGCCTGCTGCAATGCACACCCCACCAGCCCGCCAAAGCGCGCCTGCTGGGCCGCAGACAGCCGCAGGGGCCAATCCCCACTCCTGCCGCGACCGGGATAACCAGCCACGGCTCCCGCCGCGCGGGCGGCCTGCGCCAGTGTCGCCTGCGACCGCTCAAATGTGGACAGGGCGACCGCCTGCGCAACCGCCGCGTCGTCCCGCGCAATGCCCAGAAAGTCCAGCACGCGCCTGGCTTCGCGGGCGGTGTCGGCGCGCATGTTTTCATAGCGCACGATGAGCAGGGGGCGCAAGGTGGCAAGAGCATCCCAGAGCAGCGTGCGCACGGCCCACGCTTCGGGCGGCGGCAGGGCAAAGGGGCTGCCGCCCGCATGGGACAGGAAATCGTCCAGGGCGGCGACGCCCGCAGTGCCGCGTCCCCACTGGCCGGGAAACGCATCGCGCGGGTCGCGCAGCACGACAATCGTCGGGGCGTCCGCACTGTCCAGCGCCGACACGTCGTCACTGCCGACACACACTTCTAAATCGTCCGGGAAGGGAAAGACGGTGCGCCGGTGGACGGCAGGCAGAACGCCGCGCCCTCGCCGAAAGGCATGCGGGGCGAGGCTCCATCCGCCAGCGCAGGCCTGCCATGCAGGGAGTTCATTGTCGGGATCGGAAAGCGTGACGGGGATGTTCAGTTCCAGCAGCAGATTTGCCAGCCAGCCCACGCCGCTGTTCTGGCCGGCCAGGGCCAGATGCGCCCGCCGTGTTGATAAAGAGTGTATGCTCATGGGCTTGTTGTCTCCATTCGTCCCTATTATCGGCAGGCCCTGACAAAATTACCAGGGTGGAAAGCGCAAAAAAAAGGCCCATTGCGGCTTCAATGGGCCTGGCCTATTGCATGCCTTGCGCGGGAATGTCCCTTTCGGGTCGGTCTTGCCTCTGTGTCTCAACAGCGTTGCTGCGGCTGATCCACGGCTTACCAAGCCATGAGCGACGACGGAACAAATCCTTCCGTCGTCGGTACGCCGTAGATACGCCTATCATCAGCCGTGGCAACGCTTATGCACCGCCTTTGGAAGCTTCCGGGGATGGCCTCCACGGGGCGCAGGCCCTGCCAAACCGGGCGAAGTTGGACACTCCCCCCTGCGCCGGGCAGTTTATCGTTTGCGGTCGACAAAGCTGGAAGCATCGGGCGGGGGAGCGTCGGCGCGCGCGTCGCCGGGAGATTGGTAGGCGCTGCGGGCGCGCCGCTGCTGCCCAATCTCGGTCAATTGGCGCATGATGCGTCCTGTTTTGCGGTACAGCAGGCGCTGGGCGGTCTTGTCGGCATCCTGGATATGCAGAATGACACCGGCCAAAGCGCTGTCCGAAGCGGCCAGGGAGCGGGCGTCCTGGAACGACGTGATGATGGCGTTTTTGGCGGCCAGAATATGGTCAAACCTGCTCATATCATCGGCTTCCAGGGCGCGCACTTGCTCCTGGGAAAGCTGCAAGAGAAAGTCAAACTTTTCGCGGTCACTGCCCGCACCGGCAAGGGACATGGGGGAACCTCCACGCAAATCACACGGTCAGCAGTGGACGACCGGCAGGCGCGGCAGGCGGGGCAGTCAGACTGGTCTGGCCTTTGCCTGCCTGGCAGTGGCGGTCCACTTCAATCCAGGCTTCGCGCAGCTCGCGCATGGCATCAATGGCCTGCTGCAGTTTCTCCGGCTTGTCGTTGATGTTGGCATCGGTCAGGGCATCGTACAGCGCGACATAGCACGTTTCTAGATCATGGGCGACCGCGCCGCCTTTTTCGTAGTCCAGCGTGTCGCGCAGGTGGGCGATGATGGCTTGCGCCCGCCCGATCAGGCGGGTTTGGGCATCGTAGCGCCGCGCGTGCATTTCGGGCAGGGCCGAAGAAAGAAAGCGGATCGCGCCGTCGTACAGCATGACGACAAGGCGGGTGGGCGTGGCTGTCTCAATCGCCGTTTGACGATACTGGGCATAAGGGTTGCTCATCGCGTGTGTGTTTCTCCTGGATGGGGCGTAGAAAATGCTGGATGGGACGTAGAAAATGGATGAAGGAAAGGGCTACTTCTTGGCACCGATGCCCGTGCTCGCCGTGCTGCCAATGGCGATGGCAAAGGCGCTGCCCTGCGCCTGCAGCTTGCTGACACGGGTTTCCATCGCGCTGAATGTCTGGCGCAGATAGTCTGTGTAGGCGCTGACCTGGTCTTGAAGACGCTTGATCTGCGCTTCGGCATCGCTGATCTGCGCATTGAGGCTGTTTTCGGCCCCGATCACCGCGCCCTGCGTCGGGTCTAGAATCTGGGTCAGGGCCGCGCTCAAGCCGTCGGCGACGCCGTGCGTGACCGACACATGGCCGAACGAGGCCGTGCGCGTGGCGGCGTTATAGCCGGGCGCGGCGAGCAGGTCGGCGGGCGACGCGCCCACCAGGAGCGACAGGCCCTGGGTATGCGCATTGCCTGCCGACCCGGTCAGCGTCCGGCCCTTGCCGACAGCCGCTTCGCCGTTGATCGTGCCCGCCACATCCGTGCCGTCGGTGATGGTCGTGCTGCCGGTCGTGCCGTTCCCAATGCCTGAGTTGCTGCTGCTCGCCCCCAGGTTTGACAGCACGGAAAAGCCGCTGCCTGCCCCGTACTGCTGCGCGGACAGGGTCAGCTTGCCGCTCGCGCCGTCAATGGAAGCGTAGATTTTGCCGTTCAGCTGGCTGTTGCTGTTGATCTGGCTGACCGTGTCCTGCAATGTGCTGCCCTTGGTGAGGGTCAGGCTGACCGGCGATGCAAACAATGTCCCGCCGAAGGTCAGGGTTTCCGGCGCGCCCGTGTTGGCGCTTGTTTGAGCGACCGAGGCCGTGCCGGATGCCTGCGTGGCCGCCTGGGAAAGCTGCACGGCGTAGCCCATGCCCGCCGTGGCGACTGTTTTGCTGGTCGCCCCGACAAAGGTCACCGTGCTGTTGTCGGTCTGCCCGGTCTGGCCGAACAAGTTGGCGACTTTGCTGGGGTTGTTCTGCAGGGCCGTGGTCAGGATGTTGGCGTTCAGCTTCAGCTTGCCGGTTGTGTCATACGTAATCCCAACGTCTTCCAGTGTGGTGTTGCCCGAAACGGCGCTCAGGGCATGGTTCAGCGTGCTTTGGATGGATGCGACCGTGGTGTCGCCAAACAGTGGGGCCGTGCCCGATGCCGCGCCGTTGGCTGTTGTGGAGGACGGCGTGAACTGGTTTTGCAGACTGACGAAGCTCTGGATGCCGTTGTAGGCATTGACAAAGTTCGCCACCGACGAAACCACGCTGTCCGTGTTCTGTCCAACGCTTAGGGTGCTGGTGGCGGGAGTGGCCGTCGTGCCGGACAGCAGCTTGATGGTCGCGCTCGGAATGGCATCGCTGACGATGTTGGATGAGCGCGTCAGGTCCAGGCCGTCTAAATTGAACTTGGCATCTTTGGCCGTGGCGATGACATTGGAGTAGCCCTGCTGCACGACGCCCAGAGTGGCGAGTATCTGCGACGAGTCGCCGAACGTCGGCGCGACCGCATTGCCGCCGGCGTCCTTGTTGCTGCTGACGATCTGCAATTGCTGCTTGCTGCCCGCGTTGACCGTGCCGTTGGCATCGGGCACGGCGACAATCTGCGCCGACACGCCGGGAATCTGCGCCCCGTTGATCTTATTGGCAATGGTGGACAGCGAATCGCTGTTCAGGTCAATGCTGACCGCTGTGCTGTTGATCATCACCTGGCCCTGAGCGGGCGGGGGCGAGGCGGGCAGGCCCAGCGTGTTGGCAATGGTCTGGGTCGCGCTGCCCAGCGCCAGGGACGCAGCCCCGGTTTGACCTGCATGCGGCGTGATTGTCTGGCGGATTGTGGGCGCGCCCGCGACGACGCCGAGGCTGGCGAGAACCGTCCCTGCCCCGCTGTCGGCGGCGGAAAAGGCGTTGGCTGCCCCGGTCGCGCTGCCGGTCAGGGTCAGGCGGAAGTCGTTAGCGCCGACATTGACCACGTTGGCGCTGACGCCTGCCCCCGCAGCATTGATCTTGACGGCAATGTCGGCCAGCGTATCGCTGGACTTGGCCGTGACACTTTTGCCATTGAGGTTGAACGTCCCCGCTAGGCCCAGGGCGATGCTGCCGCTGCTCTGGCTGCCGGACACGACTTTCTGCGCCTGCGCCAATTGGCTGATGGTGAGTGAGTGGTCGCCCAAGGTCGCGCCCGCATTGGCCGTAAAAGACGCCGCCAGAATGTTGGTGCTCGTCCCCGAAACTGTTTTAAACGTGCTGCCCTGCGTCAGGGCTGTGGTGGCCGACTGCAGCGACGACAAGCGGCTGTTGAAGTCCTGCCAGGCCGTGAGGCTGTCGGAGTAGCCGGTCTCGGTGTTTTGCAGGTTCGTGATGGGCTTCTGTGCCACTGTCTGCAACTGCGAGATAATGCCTGCCGTGTCAATCCCCGACGACAAGCCGGAAAACGTAGCAACGGGAGCAGAGGACATGGGTGATGTTTCCTTTCAGCAAGGCACGGACGAACGCCGCCCGCCTGCGATGCCTGACGCCAAAGAGTTTCTTGCGATGCCTGACGCCAAAGAGTTTCTTGGCTTTATTCTCGGCACAAACGATGCTGTTCATCAGGGCGGAAAAGCGGCATCCAAAGAAAAAGCGAGGCGGATTGTGTCCGCCTCGCCTGCACTGCCGCCCCGACAGGGTTCGCCCATCGGGGCGCTTGAAAGACAAGGGGTCAGAGACCCCTCTGATTAGCCCAGCAGCTTCAGGATGGCCTGCGGTGCGGAGTTTGCCTGCGCCAGCGCGGATGTGCCTGCCTGCACCAAAATCTGGTTCTTGGTGAAGTTGACAATCTCGCTGGACAAGTCCGTATCGCGGATGGTGCTCTGCGAAGCGTCCGTGTTCTGCTTGGCGACCGCCAGGCTGCGCACGTTGCTTTGCAGCTCGTTGCTCTGCACCGCGCCCAGGTTGGCACGAGTGGTGGAAATATCCTGGATCGCCTTGTCTACGACAGCCAGCGCCTGCTGCGCCCCGGCTCCTGTCGTATCCGTCACGTCAATGCCGGACGCTCCGGCGCTTCCCGTCGTGCCCAGGTCTGCGAGGCTGTGCGCGGCTGCAAATGTGCTTGCCGTGCCGCCGACGCCGACATAGGCGGTGCCCGTCGTTTCTTTGCCCAGGTTGACGGAGCGCGAGTCGTTGACGCCGACAGTGACTGTCTGGCCGTTGTTGGAGCCGATCTGGAAGACCAGGCTGTTGGCGGCGTTGGCGGTCGTCTCTGTGCCGGTTCCGCTGCCGACCAGCAGGTTCTTGTTGTTGAACTGCGTGGTCTTGGCGATCCGGTCAATGCTGTCCACCGACTGCTGAATGGCGGCTTTGTCCGCGGCTTCCGCCGTGGGGTCGTTGACGCCGACGTTCGCGGCATGCACGACAAGCTGACGAATGTTGATCAAGAGCGCATGCACTTCGTTGAGTGCGCCTTCTGCCGTTTTCACTACGTTGACTGCATCGTTGGTGTTCCGAGAAGCCTGGTCCAGGCCCGCCGACTGAGCGCGAAGGCTCTGGGAAATCACCAGCCCTGATGCATCATCCGAAGCGGAGTTGATGCGCAGGCCCGACGACAATCGCTCGATGTTCTTGGACAGAGCATCACTGTTGAGGCTCAGGTTGTTGGCGGCGTTGAAAGCCGTCGTGTTGGTGTTGATACGAGTAGACATTGTTCTTTTTCCTCCATGAAACCGTCTGGGTGTCTCGCCCATCCGGTGGTGAATGATAATGCGGCATCCTGCCACAGTTTTGTACGCTGCGTTTGCGCTTCGGTGTCGGCTTCGCGGGACAAGGAGGCGGGCTTTCTTGAAAGTTCCCGCTGTATCCGTCATCTTCGCGCTCTGCAACTTTGTACACTCTTATTATCGGCGGCTTTGGCCGCTTCGTTAGGGTCTTGGCCCTGGTATTTTTGCGCGTTTGCACAGTCAATCTGTCTGGGCCATGCGCTTTGCATCGGCGCGTCTTGGGTGTTTCTGTGGACTTGCTACGGCGTACCAAGCCATGAGCGACGACGGAAGCATTTGTTCCGTCGTTGGTGCGCGCTTGAAACGCTGATAAAACACCGAAGCAATGCTTTAGCAATGCTTTCGCGCGGCGGGGGCGGGGCCAAAGAAAAAGGGCGAAAAAAGGGCGCTGGGGCAGATGAAAACTGCCCGCAGCGCCTGAAAACCCTCATTGAACAGTGTTTGGTTAAGCGGCGACCAGGGATCGCGGCTGGCTCGCCGTGGGGCGATCCCCCAGCAGCCAATCGGGGTTGGCGGGCTGGTTGTAGTGGCAGAACTTCAGCTTTTTGCCGCTGCCGCAGGGACACGGCGCGTACAAGTCCATTTTGCGCTCGCGGCAGACGGTGGCGGTCAAGATGATGGGCTTGGGCGGGGCGGAGGGGCGGCTCACGGCATCCAGGGCGGCCTGCTGCTGGGCGCGCAGGACGGGGATGTGCTGGGTCAGGGCGCGGTAGCGGTCGTAGATGGCGCGCATTGCCTGCTCTTGGACGGCAGGCTCCGCCGCGCGGCGCGAGACCGCGGGCAGAACACTGGCGATGCGCAGGTGGGCCAGGTCAAAAAAGCGCGACAGGCGAAGGACGAACTCCCAGTCGGCGAGGGCGGGCAGGGACAGGTCAAACGAGCCGGTTTGGGCGAGGCAGGCGCGCGCGTGAACCAGGCCGCACAGTGGAACCGTGTTGTGCGCGAGGAGCTGCAGGCTGTCAAACCCGGCGGCAGGAGCGGGTGTGCCGGGCAGACGGGTGTCGGCATAGGCGGCTTGGTAGCGGGTGTTGTCCAGAAAGCCGACCAAAGTCGCCAGATGCTCCGGCGTCCATTGGGCATCGCCGTCCAGGTAGGCGACGTATTTGCCGGTTGCCCTATTGAGGGCGTGGACGCGGGCGGCATCGGCGGAAATGCTTTTGCTTGCGGCATCGGCAATGACAATGCCGGGCAGGTGCCGGACATGGGCTGCGCCCGGCCCGGCAACAACAAGTTCAAGATGGGGATAAGTCTGGGCGCGGACGCTTTGCACGGCCTGTTCCAATCCCAGCGGGCTGCTGTCCATCGCCGTGAGGATGACGCTGACCACGGCCTGGGGCGGCGCGGACGCGGCGGGGGCGGCGAGCCAATTGTCCGCCTCCACCACGCCCCACGCCCAGCGGCGGCGGTTGTCGTCATGCAGGGCAGGGTGATTAAGGGCGAGCCACGCTTTGTTGACAAAGCCCTGGCTTTTGTCCGCCTCGTACTTGCCTATCCCGTGCTTGCGGTAGCGGTACAGCGGCTTGGGGATGCGCAGGCCCTGGTGTCCCGCTTCGGCGCAGGCCAGCCAGAAGTCCCAATCTTCGTAGCCGACCGCGCGCCAGCCGCCGGCGTCTGTCCATGCCTGACGCCGGAACAGGGTGCAGACGCCCAGCGGCAGATACTGGGACAAGTCCGCGGGGTGCCAGTCGCCGCAGTGGAATGTCGCGCCTTGGCCGTCATCCGTAAAGCGCCACTGGTCGGTGTAGGCCAGCGACAGGCTGGTTTCGCGCTCCAGCAGGCCGACGCATTCGGCCAGGAATGTCGGGGCGATCTCGTCGTCGGCGTCCAGGCACAGGATATATGCGCCGTCGGTCTCGCGAATGCCCCGGTTGCGGGCAAACGACGGGTGGCCCGTGTTGGGCTGGCTCACCAGGCGAATGGCGTGGTCGGGGTGGGCATCAACAAGGGCCTGCGCGACGGCAGCGGTGTCGTCGGGGCTGCCGTCGTCTACGATGACGGCCTCCCAGTTCGCATAAGTCTGGGCGACAAGGCTCCCAACAGCCCCCGGCAGGTAGCGGGCATAATTGTAGCAGGGAATTACAACGCTGACTTTGGGGCCGTGAAGCAGGGGGGCAGGGGAGGCATCGTCCTGCGCGATCAATGCATCGCGCTCCTGGAGGTAGGCCGTCAGCAGGCGCCGTTCGGCTTCAAGGCGGCACAGGCGGCCCAGGGCGGGCACGAGGGCGGGCAGGAAATCGGGCCGCTTCTCCACCGTACCCAGCCCGGCTTTGTCCAGGGCGGCGAGCTGCGCGCCGACTTGTCCGGCGGCTTGGGCGCTGATGTCCAGGGCCTGGAGCCGGTCTTCGGCATTGAAAACGCCTAGCCAGAACAGCAGGTAGGGGCTGGCTTCAGCGCGGGCCAGATGGGCAGCCGCGCATCCCAGGGCGGCCTGGCGGGCGCAGTACTCGTCAAACGAAACAGGCAGAATGTCATGGGCGACCGCCTGGGGGCAATGGCAAAAGTGCAGGCCGTCGTCTTTGAGGCGCCAGCCCAGCTCGGCGTGCATCTGCGCCCCGGAGGTTGGGGAGTAAAGGCCGCGTTCCAGCAGAAACGCCCGCTTGAGCGAAACGCCGTGCGCGGCGAGCGCGCGCGCATCCGCGCCTTCCTCACGCCCGAAAGCGTCAAAGTTTATTTCCAGGCCGTCGGTGTGCGTGAGGACAAAGCGGGTGACGCTGCGCGCCGTGTCGGTGGGGTCGGCGATCCGCCCCAGCACGCCGACATGCGGGGCGGCATACTTCTGGTGCTGTCGCAGATGCTGTTCCAAATAGTCCGGGGCGGGCAGCAGCGTGTCAGTCATCAGCACAACGATCTCGCCGCGCGCCCGCAGCAGGGCAGCATTGCGGGCAAAGCCCTCGCCGCGCGCCGTGTCCTGCCGAATGGTTGTGAGGGAGAAGGGGTGCTTTGCGCTGTCAATGGCAAGCGCCGGACTGCCCGCAGGCCGGGCGTCTATGACAATCACCTCAAAGAACGACGGGGCCAGTGTCTGCGCCGCATACGCGTCCAATATCTTCCCCAGGGGCCTGTGTGCGTGATGAATAGTGATAACGACACTGACAGCAATGTCGGTGTCGGCGGCCTGGGGAACAGGCTGCGCGGCAAAGAGGGCGCGCACAGCCTCGGTCTGCGCCAGAGCCTGCGCGGGGGCCTGAAGGTCGGGGACATCCTGCGCGCCGGACACCAGGGCGGCATAGCGCGGCCCGATCACATCATAGGTATAGCATGCCTGCCAGTGGGCGCGGCCTGCCTGGGCCAGCGCGGCGCGGGCGTCGGCGTCGTTGAGCAGAAAGTCAATCGCCTGACCGAAGCGGGGCAGCGGCAGCATCAGGCCGCCCGCGTGGTCATGGGCCGACCCGCATTCGGGCGTGGCGATCCAGGGCAGGCCGTGGCTCATGGCTTCCAGCAGCACCAGCGGGGTGGCATCGGCCAGCGAGGGCAGCAGCAGCAGGTCGGCTTCTTCCAGCGCGGCGGCAATGAGTGCGGGCGGCGCGCCGGGAACAATGGTGACGCGCGGGTCTTGGGCGGCAAGGTGGGCGACATGGGTGGCGACATGCGGGGTTGGCTCAAATCGGCAGCCGATCAGGACCAGGTGCCAGTCGCCGGGCAGGTCGCGCAAATGGCGGAGCAAGCCCGCGTGGTTCTTTTCGCGCCGCATGTTGCTGACATCCACCAGCAGCCGCGTGTCTTTGGGGATGCCGTAGCGGGCGCGGAAGTCGCCCTGCGCTTCCGTGTCTTGGACGGCATTGGGCACATAAACGCTGTCAATCCCCAGGTCGGCGAACAGCCTGGCATCGTAGCCATAGCGCGAACTGGTCACTGTCACTTCCGCTCGCTGCGCGGCGGCTTCCAGGGCCTTGCGCAGGGCCGGGATGGCGTGCACGTCTTTGTACGAGTCGGGCTTTATGCACGGTACAATAATCAAACGCGGGCCGCTGGCGGGCAGCTGCGCGGCGGCGGGCAGGAACTCAATTTCCGGCCCCCCGATCACAACGACGGCATGCGGCTGGCGCGCCTGCACCAGCGCCCCAAACTCGTCCGCCACATTGCCGGAGAGCGAATGGATACGCATGCCCCTGTGGGTATGCTGGGTGCGGTCGGCAAGGTAGCGTGTCGCGACCTCCACCTCAAACCCGGCCTTGAGCAGGGCGGCGCCAATGTCTTCGGAGAGTTTCTCTTCGCCGCCCACATGCGGGAAGAACCAATTCATTGCCAAGAGGACACGCTGCCTGCCGCTGCCTTCGGCATCATCGGCCCAGACAGAAACTTTGGCTTGCGGGGCAGTCGTAGGCAGGACAAGCGTGTCTTTTGCCTCCTGAAGGCGGCTTGGGTGGTACAGATGCGGGTGGCGCAGGACGATCTCCGCCACAAAGCGATGGTGCTTTTTGCTGTCTTGGGTAAACTTGCTTTGCGCCCACTGCCGGTACAGAAACAGCGGCTCCGGCAGGTGCACGGCCCCGAAGCCTTTGTCTAGGGCATCCAGCCAGAACTTCCAATCTTCATAGCCCGGCAGGGTGGAATAGCCGCCGACCGCCTGGAACACCTCGCGCCGGAACAGACAGCAGTGAGCCACGGTGTTTTCCAGGCGGCTGTGGTCCAGCGTCAGCGGCCCGCACAGCCATGTCCTGTCCTGCGTGCCGAACATCTGCACATCGGTATAGCAAATCGCGGCCTCAGGCTGGCTTTCCAGCAGTGCGACGGTCTTTGCCAGCATGTCGGGGTGAAGCTTGTCGTCGGCATCCAGCGGCAGAATGTACTGCCCCGCAGCCGCAGCCATGCCCGTGTTGCGGGCGGCCCCGACCCCGGCATTGGGCTTGTCTATCAGACGAATGACGCATTCCGGGTAGCGGGCGATCAGTTCCTCCGCCACTGCGCAGGTGTTGTCGGGGCTGCCGTCATTGACGACAATCAATTCCCAGTTCTGGTAGGTCTGGGCGACGACGCTCGCTACGGCTTCCGGCAGCAGGTGGGCCTGTTTGTAGCACGGCACGACTACCGACACGGATACCTTTGCGTCGGCAGGCGGCGGCAGCTTGAGCAGCCGGGCTGCGCGCATGCGATGCCCCAGGCTGTACAGGGCGGGGTGGCGCGTGACAATGTGGGCCGTAAGGTTGGCGCGGCGGGTATCAGCGTCGGTCAGCATGCTGGTGGCGGCCTTGCGGTATTGGAACAGGGCTTCCGGGACAAGGCGGCCTGTGTATCCCTGCTCCAGGGCGCTGAGCCAGAAGTTCCAGTCTTCATAGGCGGGCATGTCTTCGGAGTAGCCGCCCACGGCCTCAAAGACCTCGCGCTTGTACAGGGCCGAGCAGACCAGGCGGTTGGCTTCCGCCATCGCATCGGGGGTGAACGGGCCTGCGTGCCAGATGTCATGCTGCGTGCCGAAATGCTGCACGTGGGTGTAGGCGACGGCATCGGCGGGGTGGGACAGCAGGGCGGCGACTGTCTTTGCCAGCATCGTGGGGTGGAGCGTGTCGTCGGCATCCAGCGGCAGGATAAACTGCCCGGCTGAGGCGCGGATGCCCGTGTTGCGGGCCGCGCTCAGGCCGCCGTTGGCCCGCTCCACCAGGCGGATGGCGCACTGGGGGTAGCGGGCGATCAGTTCCTGGGCGACGGCAATGGTGTTGTCCGGGCTGCCGTCATTGACAACGATCAACTCCCAGTGCGTGTAGGTCTGGGCCACAACGCTCGCTACGGCTTCCGGCAGCAGGTGGGCCTGTTTGTAGCACGGCACGACCACCGAAACCCGTGGCTGAAACTGCGCCGCGTGCGCATCGCGATGCAGGGCTTGCAGGCACAAGGCTTTGTTTGCCAGGGCGGCGTCGTCGGTGGGGTCAATGGCGAGTGCCCGCTCCAGCCAGGCGAGAGCGGCTTCATAGCGCCCGTCGGCATAGTCCAGCACGGCCAGATTGCTGAGCGCGCGCGCCTGTGCGGGGTCTATTTCCAGGGCTTGCGCGAAGCAGTCGCGGGCCTGGGCGAGATCGCCCCCGGCATACGCCGCCTCGCCGTCGGCAATCAAATTGGCGCACAGAGGCGCGGCGACGGCGGCCAGCAATGTTGCCGTCACCTGCGCAAACACGGGCGCCCAATCGCGGGGCGTGGTTTGCTGGAACAAGCGCATGGTGGGGTACCACGGGCTGTCGGCGCGGCCGTGCAGGTAGTGCCAGGGGGCGGCATGGGGCAGCAGCGTCCAGACTGGCAGGCCGAGTGCGCCCGCTAGATGGGCGACTGATGTGTCTACGGTAACAATCAAGTCCAGCCCGCCCATGAGGGCGGCGGTGTCGGCGAAATCATGGATGCTGGGTGTCAGGTCAACAAGCGTCATGCCGGGCGGCGGGGCGGCGGTCTGTGCGGCACTCTCGCCTTTTTGCAGGCTGAAGAATGTGACGCCGGGCACATCTGCGAGGGGGGCAAAGTCCAGCAATCGGGCGGAGCGGTTGTGGTCGTTCTTCTGGTCGGGGCTGCCTGCCCAGCAAATGCCGACTTTGACCGTGTCGGGGGCGGCGCTGTTTATCTTCGCGCGCCATGCGTCCGCCAAGCCCAGCGGCGCGGACAGGTACGGCGTGTTCTGCGGGACAGTCTTGGGCGTGGTGCCGAACAGGCCGGGCAGGCTGAGCAGCGGCACCCAGACATCATGCGGCACGGTCTCATGGGGCGCGACCAGGCTGTCAATGCCCGCGCAGGAGGCCATCAATGTGTGCAGGGCCGGGGGGCAGGCAAACACGACGCGTCCGCCCATCGCCTGCACCAGCGGCAGAAAGCGGACAAACTTGAGCGTGTCGCCCGCGCCCTGCTCGGCGCAGACCAGGATGGTCTTGCCGTCCAATCGCACCCCGTCCCAGCGCGGTGCAGTGGACGTGCAGGGGGCGGCGAACTTGTGGAACCGCCACTCGTATTCCGCCCAGCCGTTCGCCCAGTCGCCGGAGATTAACAGGGCCAATGCGCGGTTCCAGTGCGCGTCTCTGTGCTGCGGGTCAAGCGCAAGAGCCAGCCCGTAGGCTTCCAGGGCGTCCGCTGTGCGGCCTTCGGCCAGCAGGCAGGTCGCGAGGTTGCTGAGGGCATCGGGGTAGGCGGGCCGGATTTGCAGGGCGCGGGCCAGAGCCGCCCGCGCCTCGTCAAAGCGGCTGAGTTCTTTCAGCGCCGTGCCCCGGTTGCTGTGCACTTCGGCGTTAGCACCGTCAATGGCGAGGGCGCGGTCATACGCAGACAGGGCGTCGCTGAACTGGGACTGCTCCATCAGAGCATTGCCCAAATTGTTGTGCGCGCGGGCCGAACCCGGCTCCAGGGCGACCGCTTCGGCGAAACACCGGGCGGCATCCCCAGGCCGCCCCAGCGTGTTGAGCGCAATGCCCTGGTTGTTCCACGCTTCTGTGTAACTGGGTTTGGCGGTGACTGCCTGCGCAAAGCACGCCAGCGCTTCTTCCTGCCGCCCCTGGGATTGCAGCGCGATTCCTTTGTTGTTGGCGGCTTCGGCATAGTCGGGCCGGGCTTGGAGGGCCTGGTCGTAGGCTCCGACGGCTTCCTGTGCGCGCCCCATCTCTTTCAAGGCGATGCCCATGTTGTTGTGCGCTTCGGCAAGCCCCGGCTCCAGGGCGACTGCCTGTGCGAGCGGCGCGAGGGCCTGCTCAAACTCCCCCTGCTGGGCCAGCAGCGAGCCGAGCAGGTACAGGCATTTGGCATGGCGCGGCTGCGCGCTCAGAACCCGCCGGTAGCCCGCTTCGGCTTCGCGCCATTGCCCCGCCTGATGCTGCCGAAAGGCGTCTGCAAACCACCGGGCCGCGCCGGCGCTTTTTTGTGCCATCACACTTCTCCCCCACGTTAATAAGCCGTAAATCAAGGCTGGACTAGCCCGCATAAATACGGGGTTTTTCCTATTGTCGGCAGGGCGACAGCATATCTTCAGGCTTGTTTTTGCGGGGGAAAGCAGAACCTTTCCCCTTGTTCCTCGGTCACAGGGCCTCCCCTAAAGGGGAGATACAGAGTGGATAAATAGGTTTTATTGGGATGCTGCGTGGGGTGAACTCAGGCAGCAGCCACAATCCTGATCTCCCCTTGAGGGGAGACCCCGCGAAGCAGGGAGAGAGGTTCTTCTCCTCTCCCCCAAACATACACTCTTGTCCCCCAAACATACACCCTAGGCCGCCCTGGAAAACTGCCCCTGCGCCGAACGCTCCACCAGCACTTCTTTGAGGCTTTGCAGGGTCTGCATCAGGGTTTGTTCCAGCAGGGCGGGCGCATCAGACGTTTGGGCGTAGCGCTGATACGCCTGCGCCATTCGCTCTGCTGCCTGTCCCAGTTGCTCCGGCGGAAAGGCCCAGGGGCAGTTCTGCATCGCGCGCAGCAGCACGACGCATTCATCCGCAAAGCGCGCATTGGGGTCGGAGGCCCCGTCCACCCAGGTCCCCTGCCAGTGATGCACGGCATATGCCTGCGGGAACAAGTCCAAGCGGCGGTGGCTTTCGCGCCAGTGGTACGGGTAAAAGACGGACGGCGGGAACAGCGTCACATTGGGCGTCTTCAGGGTCGTGCGGGTCAAAAAGCCCGGCCCCGCCTGGTCCACGCAGCGCGCATGAAACTGCATAGAGTGCGGCAGGCCGTCAAGCAGTGCCTGGAACAGCGAATGCCCGGCCACGCCGCCCAGGATCGCGCCGCACAAATACTGCTCATCTTCGCGCCCGGCAAACGCTTCCACGCCATGCAGCAGCGGCTCCAAACACTGCACGCATTCCATGTCGGTATCCAGGTACACGCCGCCGAAGCGCGCCAAGGCTTCATAGCGGACAATGTCGCTTTTCTGCGACAGGTGCGCGGCATGGGTCAGCGCCCACTGGCTTTCCATTGAGGGCAGGTCTGCGTCTGTCCACACGCGCCACTCCCAGTTGGGATGCCGCGCGCGCCAGCCATCCTGAAACGCCTGCGCCTGCGGCGGAAACGGCTTGCCGCCCAGCCACGCCTGGTGGAACACCTTGGGGATGGGCGTGCTTTCCACAAAGTCCGGCCCGGTGAAAATCAGATTGGGCGAAGCCGGGGCGTGCGGAAAGCCCCGCACAAAGCTGCGGAAACGAGGCATGAGGCTGTCCCGTACCACAAAACCCGCCTGCGCCAGGCGCTGACGCCACCACGCTTCCGACTGCACCGTCAGATGCAAAGCCACGCCGTCGCCGTCCCGCTCGCCGTTGTGCAGGCACGGCAGCGGGCAGACCGACACAATCACCATCCCCTGCGGGTCCAGATGCCGGTGGATGTTCTCAAAAAACGCGTCCAGGTCTTCTTCCGCGATATGCTCCAGCACTTCCCACGATGTAATCACGTTGAACGTGAGCGGCGCGCCATCCTGCGCAATTTGGAACCGATGCGCTGCATCCGCGGTAAACAAATGGTCGGGAATCGTCGCCCACTCCGCCCGCCGGCGCAGCTTGGAATAATCGCTTCCTTCCACGCCGACCGCCAGGCCCCCCGCGTCCAGAATGCTTTTGACAAACCCGCCGCCTGAGCAGCCGATGTCCAGCAGCCGCACTTCGGATGCGGGCATGAGCCGAAACAAGTCTTCGTTGAACACGGCATCGGTGCTGTTGTCCTGCGCCGTGCCGAACGGATACAGGTGATCGGGGCTGTCCACCGCAACCGGCTTGTCGGTCTGGAGAGTAATTTGAGGCATGAGAATGTCCTTTCAAGGCCCTAAAATGCGATGTCTGCTGTTATTATTGACAGGTGCCCGCCCAAACTAGAGGGCCGGCTGGGAATTACTGGAAGGCTGGCTGGGAATTGTTCGGCTTTGTCCCGGCTTCTTTCCAGGGCTGCCCCGGCGTTTCTACTTTGTTCCCCCGGCGTTTCTACGGCTTACCAACGACGGAACAAATCCGTCCGTCGTCGGTATGCCGTGGGAATGCCGGGGCAGCGCCCAAGCAGCATCTGTGCAGCGCGGGCCGAACCCGCCTGCCCCTGCCCGCCCGCGTTGACATTTCCCGGAAGTTGTTGGTATCATAAAATGGTGAAAGAAACCCGCACACCCCCTGCGTCCTCCTGGGCGGCGCGGCCCTCGCTGCCCCCTGCCGCTGCCCACCCGCAGATGCGGGTCGGCGATGCGCTGGCCTTGCTGGAACAATCGCCCGGCGCAGCCGTGCCGATTGTGTCGCCGGACACGGGCCAAATTATCGGCCTGCTGTCGCGGCCCGGAGAGGAAGCGCGGGAGCGAGCGCCTGTGCCCCGGCTGGGCGGCATGGCGACTCCGCTGGGCGTGTACCTCACCGACGGCGTTTCGGGCGGCGGGGCGGGGTTCTGGGGCTTGTTTTTGAGCGGGCTGATGCTCGGCGCATTGGGCCTAGCCGCGCAGGGCATGGCGCAGGGGCTGATGCACGCGCTGTCGGCTAGTGCCGCACTGGCGAGCGCGGGCCTGGCGGCCGTGTCGCCTGCCGGGAGCGCATGGCTGGCGCAGATTGGGGCGTGGGTGGCCTTGCCTGCCCTGAGCATGCTGCTGGTGTTTTCGGGCCTGCGCCTGTCGCCGCTGGCGGGAACGCACGCCGCAGAGCATCAGGTCGTGCATTGCTTGGAGCGGGGGCAGCCGTTAATACCCGAATGCGTGCGCGCGATGCCGCGCGTGCATCCGCGCTGCGGCACCAACATTGTGGCGGGCTTTGCGTTGTTTCATCTGGTGTTTTTGGCGGTGTTCGCGTGGGCGCAGGCCAGCGATTACAGCACGTTTGACGCGGTGACTTTGGGACTGGTTGCCGCAACGCCGGTGGCTTTGCTGCTGTGGCGTCGTTTGGGCGGGTGGATTCAGTTCTGGCTGGCAACCCGCACCGCGACGCCTGCCCAGATCAACAGCGCGATTTTCGCCGCCCGCGAGGTCTTGTCCCGGCGGGAGCGCAGGGGGGGGCCGGTGCGGTTCGGGGTTGTCCGGCGGATTTGGGCGATGGGGCTGCCGCAGGTGATGCTGGGGTATTTTGCTTTGCTGGGCGCTGCCCTGCTGCTGGGGCATTTTTGGCCGAAGGCGGGCGCATTGCTGGGCGTGTGAGGGCGATACGGCCCTCACGACAAGATAATACGGCCCTCACCCTGGCGCTTCGCGCCTGTCCCTCTCCCGCAAGCGGGCGAGGGTTAGGAATAATATCTTCTTGCCCTCTCGCGCTTGTATGGGCAATTCTTTCCGGCTCCCCCTCGCCCGCTTGCGGGCGAGGGGGATGGGGGGTGAGGGCTGTCCTATCCAGCGGGGGCTGGGGGGTGAGGGCCGTTCTTTCCAAGCCCAGCCGCCACTCGTCAACACGATTATGATCAAAGAACAACTGGCCGCAACCATCTTCGCGGCGCTGGATAAGGCGCAGCAAAACGGCAGCCTGCCTGTGGCGGAACTGCCCCCCATCAACTTGGAAATGTCCAAAAGCCGCGCGCACGGCGACTGGGCGACCAACGTTGCCCTGGTGCTCGCCCCGACCCTCCAAAAGTCCCCGCGCGCTGTCGCTCAGACCATTGTCGCCCTGCTGCCCACGGACGGCGACTCGCCAATCGCCAAAGCCGAAGTCGCCGGGCCGGGCTTTATCAACCTGACCCTGCGCGCGGGCTGGCTGGGCGACATTCTCGCCCGCATCGCCCGCGAGGGGGATGTTTATGGGCACTCCTGCATCAATGCCGGGACGCGCATCCTTGTGGAGTTTGTGTCCACCAACCCCAACGGCCCCATCACGGTCGCGGGCGGGCGCAATGCGGCCACGGGCGACGTGGTGTCGTCCCTGCTGGCCGCCACCGGGGCCGAAGTGTGGCGCGAGTACTATGTCAACGACGCGCTCAACTCCACGCAGATGAACAACTTCGGTCGGTCGGTCTTTTACCGCTACCGAGAAGCGCTGGGCTATCCCGCCGCCCCGGAAGAAACCGGCGACCCCGACTGGCTGTACAAAGGGGATTACGTCACCGACATTGCCCGCGAGATTGTCCGCACCCACGGTCACGTCTACGAGCATGTCTCTCTTGACGACCCGGATATTGTGCAGACGTTCCGTGACCTGTCGCAGGCCGGGATGATCGCCCAGCAAAAGGCCGATTTAGAGGCGTTCGGCGTGCGCTTTGACGAATGGTTCGCCGAGTCCGACCTGCACAAAGACGGACGGGTGCAGGCCGCCGTTGATGCGCTGACCGCGCGCGGCCACACGTACACGCAGGACGGGGCATTGTGGCTGCGCTCCACCGAGTTCGGCGACGACAAAGACCGCGTGCTGGTGCGCGCGAACGGGGCGCCGACTTATATCGCGGGCGACGCGGCCTACCACAAAGACAAATTGGACCGGGGATTTGACCGGGCAGTCAATGTCTGGGGCGCGGATCATGCCGGGTATGTGTCGCGCACGAGGGCGACTTTGGCGGCGCTCGGCTACGATCCCGCGCGCCTGTATGTGCTGCTGTACCAGTTAGTGCGCATTATGAAGGACGGGGAGTTTGTCAAATCCTCCAAGCGCAGCGGCAACGTGTTAGAACTCAAAGCGGACTTAATAGACGAGATCGGCGCAGACGCCGGGCGCTTTTTCTTTCTGATGCGCTCGCCGCACACCGATTTGGACATAGACATAGACCTTGCCAAAAAGACCGAGAAGGATAATCCGGTCTATTATGTGCAGTACGCCCACGCCCGCATTGTCCAGGCGATAGACAAAGCGCTGGCCGAGAAGGGTGTCGGCGTTCCCCTCGCCTCAGAAGCCGACCTGACGCTGCTTGCCGAGGACGGCGAAATAGACCTCATCAAGAAGCTGTCCGACTACCCCGCTGAAGTGCTTCTCGCCGCGCAGGATTACGCCCCGCAGCGCATCACCCAGTATCTGCGCGACCTAGCGGCTCTGTTTCACACGTTCTACGATGCGGGCAACCGCAACCCCAGCCTGCGGGTCGTGTGCGACGACCCTGCCCTCCTGCGCGCCCGTCTTGTTCTCGTGGACGCCGCGCGCCTTGTCCTGAAGAATGCCCTGACGCTGCTCGGCGTCTCCGCGCCCGCGCGCATGTAGGATCGTGGCGAGGCAGCCCCTCACCCCAACCCACAAAAGCCCATGAAGTACCCGTTCCTCGCGCCCGCCCTGCTGCTGCTGCTCGTGTTCCCATTGGCCGCACGCCCCAAAAAGGCCGCTCCCCCACCCGAACTGCCGCCTGCCGCCCCGACCGTGGAAGCGCCCAAAGCCGAAACGGCGGGCACGTTCCGCGACGCTCTAGGCCACACCCATGCGTGGACGATCAGCCAGGCCCATACGTTGAATTGGGAAGGGACGCCGTACCTGCCGGTCGGCGGGATGTGGACGCCGCAAAGCTGGCAACAGGATGCGCCCGCCTCGGCAGCAGCCGCCGACCGGCAGTTTCTGGACACGCTCAAAGCCCACGGCGTCTTTGATGTGTGTCTGACGGCAGAGGCGCGCGGGCTTTCCCACGTGCCGCCCGCAGTTGTCCAAAAGACGCTGGATGCGCTGGAAGCGAACGGCTTCCACTATGGCCTGGAGATTGCCGACTTTCCCCACGACCCTCTGGTCGGTTATGTGGTGAAGCCGGGCGCCTATCGCAACCCCGCGCCGCCCACAACCGGCCCGGCACGGTTCGGGCATATTCCGGGCCTGGCCGACGCCGTGTACCTGCTGGTCTCCACGCACGACGGCGAGGTGGACGATGCGGGCGATGCATTAATAGAGAACGGGGACACGGCCCTGGTCGCGCTCAAGAACGCCGGGCCGGATGACGTGCTGCTGCTGTATCCGCAGCGGGTGTATGCGCCGGGCACGCCCGAAAGCCGCCTGCCCGATCTGTGGCAGGGCTACGACGAATACCGCGACCGCTTGCTGACCTGGTTCCGCAATGTGCACCTGGGGCCGGGCTTCCGCTACTTTCTGGACCCGCTGACGGATAAACTGGCCCTGAGCGGCGAGGTGGACAACCTTGTCCCGACCACCGACGGCTACCGCCAGGACTTTGGGGCGTGGCTGGACAAGCGATACGGGCACAACATTGACGATCTCAACAAAGGCTGGGGGGTGGCAAACCGTGACCTGCCGGACTTTACGGTCGCCGCCCGCTCGTTTCCCCTATGGTACGGGGCCAGGGGCGTGCCTGCGATCTATGACCCCATAACGCGCAATCGCTACGGGGTCAGCAACAAGCCGCGCATTGGCGGGCATTTGTGGCAGGACATCGCGGACTTTCGCGTGCAGAGCGTGCGCGGCTACATGAACGCCATCAGTGACGTGCTCAAAAAGGGGGTCGCGGATGTGCCTGTCGTGTACCAATGGACAGGGCACTCGGCGCTTTTTTCCAACGACCGCGCGGGAGGCGGCTATGACGGCCTGTGCATGACCGAAGGGGACGACCCGGCTGTGGAACGCGGCGCGTATGCCTACGGCCAGGCCGAGGAAGCCGCCAAGACTTCCTGGCTTGTGGCATCAACCCGCGTGCCGGATGCGCGCGGGACGCTCCTAGATACCTGGGATATATTGCAGGGGATCGGGGCGCGCGGCTTTTTCGCCACCCGCCTGCCGGCTGCGCCCGCCGACCCCCTGGACTGGCTGAACAGCTACTCTGCCTCCCTCCAGCTCAGCGCGCCCTCTTTGTCCGTCAACAAGCCCCGCGTCTTGTGGTACCCGGCCTCGGCGGGCCTGGATATTGGGGTGCGTCAATTGCCGGGCGGGGTCTGGTGGCTGCCGGGCTTTCTGCCGGGCCAGCGCGTGATCCTGGGCAGCGAGCTGAGCGGCTATGTTCTGCCTGACCCTGGGGGGCGTCTGCCGACCTATGTTGTTTGGTCGCCCAAGGCGATGCTGGCGCAGGCCGGCTTTGACCTGGGCAAGAATGCCCGGCCCCTGGTCACGAACCCGGCGGGTGTCCCTGTCAAGTTCACGAAGAATGGGGACGTGTTCAGCGTGCCTGTCGGCGTCAGCCCCGTGCTGATTAGCCGGGTCAGAGCCTTGCCGCTGCCTGTTGATGCCGCCGATGCCGCCCAGCGTGAAGCGAAGCGCCTGCTGGACATCGCAGATGCCCAGAAGATTGCCGTCCAGCCCTACCACGACCAGTACTTTTACGCCACCAATTTTATCCCCGACACGGCAGGCAATGCCGACATTCGCTACAGCCTGCTCCAGCGCGTGCTTGCCAATTTGACGGAAGCGCTGCGTCCATACACCTGGATTGAAGCGGAAAGCGCGTCCCAGTATACGTTTGACTCGCTGGTGCCGGACCCAAAAGCCTCCGGCGGCGCGTTTCTGTCGCTGGATACGACCCTGGACCCGCCTGCGGGGGCGGTTTCAGCGGCTCCCGGCTACCAGGCTCGGTATCAGTTCAGCGTCAACGCAGCAGGCCGTTATGCGATCTGGGCGGCGGCCAATCCGATGGGCACACAAACTTCTTCGCCGTTTACCTGGAAGGTGGACGATGCCCCTGCCAGCGACACCCAGGCGGTGCGGCCGGCTGGCGATGTTTATGCCGGGCGCTTTCAATGGGCCACTCTTGGCGCGGCCACTCTTGCGCGCGGGCCGCATACCCTCACCCTGACTGTGACCAAGCGGCGTCCCTCAGATGGCCGCTACGTGCTGGCCGTAGATGCGCTTTGTGTCACGCGCGCCGCCTTCGCGCCGGATGGCCCGCGTCAGCCGCCGATTGATATTCCGCCCCCGGCTCCCGCCGACAAAGCCAGGAAATAACAAACAGCAAAAAACCGCCTGCCTCTTATTGAGGCAGGCGGCTTTGTTTGTGTCTCGTCATCAGAGCGCGCAGGCCGTGGCCTGACGGCGCTTTGCCGCCACGCCGACAGCAAGGCAGCCGAACAGAACAGACAACGCCACCATGCCGCCCGGCTCAGGCGCGGCTGCCGGAGCAGGCATCGTGCCGTTGACAGCGACCACCGTGCTGCTCGCATACTGAATGCCGACTGTTCCTAGGGTGCCGCCGGAGCCATCCGGGGAGAAAAAGTTGAACGTCTCCTTTGAGCCAGCCGTGAGTGTCCCGCCAGTAAATGTGAACAAGCCTGCGTTGGGAACCGTGCCGGCAGATGTCATCGTCAGCGGGCCGCTGCTTGATGCGAATGTGATGTTGGAGTCCGAGAAGTTGAAGATCAGCTGGTTGGCGTCAAACGATGGCGTCACCATGTATGTGTAGGTGAACGCGGATGGGCTGCCGGTTTGACTGCCTGTCACCGTCAGTGTTTGTGCATGCGCGGTGGTCGCAAGGGATGCGGCCAGAACCGAAGCGATGGCAAGAGTTTTTGTATTCATAGTTCGCGTTTTCTCCAAAACTGTTGTTGCTGCGGAAGGTCGGTTTCCGCTTGCCACTGATGCGGAAGCATTAAAATGATAGCCCTGCTCTGGGACGAAAGAGAACGACTCGCTGCCTAGGCGACTTGAGAGCCATGCCTGCTTTGAAGCCAGTCGAGCATGAGGCTGTTTGTGACAACCTACTATACCCCACATTCCACCAATGAAACATCATTATCCGACTTTTTTTCTGCCCGCCCGGTTTTTTCTGCAAAGTATTTTAGGCACGCGGGATTTCTTGCAAAACGTTCGTAAGGGCGCTCACAAAACGCCGGTTCTGCGGCATGGTGCCGACCGAGACGCGCAAAAACGTCGGCAGGCCCAATCCGGCTCCGGCCCGCACAATCACGCCGTGCCGCTGCAAGGCATCAAAGACCGCCCGGCTGTCGCGGCCCGTGTCCGCCATGACAAAGTTGGCCTCGCTGGGGATATACTCCAGCCCCAATTTGAGGAATGCGTCGCAGAGATAGTCCCGGCCTTCATCGTTGAGGGCCAGTGTCCGGCGCAGATGCTCATGGTCCAGGGCGGCGGCAGCGGCGGCGGTCTGCGCGAGCAGGTTGACATTGAACGGCGAGCGCACGCGGTTCAATGTTTCGGCGATTTCAGGACGCATGATCCCAAAGCCGACCCGCAGGCCCGCCAGCCCGTAGGCTTTGGAAAACGTGCGCAGCACCGCGACATTGCGCCCGTCGCGCACAGCGGGCAGCAGGTCGGGGGCGTCGGGGTGCCGGACATATTCATGGTACGCCTCGTCAAACACGACCAGAACATCATCGGGGACGCGCTCCAAAAACCGATCCACCTGCGCCTGCGTCACCAATGTCCCGGTCGGGTTGTTCGGGTTGGCGACAAACACGAGGCGCGTGCGGTGCGTAATCGCGTCGGCCATCGCCTCCAGATCGTGCGTGTAGTCTGCAAGCGGCACTTTCACCGAGACCGCGTTCATCTGCCCCGTGTACAGCTCATACATCGCAAACGACGGGTCGCCCTGCACCACCTCGTCGCCCGGCGCGAGATAGCTCAGGGCCATCAAATGCAGCACTTCATCGCTGCCGTTGCCGAACACCAAAGTTTCGGGCGGCATGTCCACCAAGACCGAGACCGCTTCGCGCAACGCGGGCGCATTGCCTTCCGGGTACAGCGCGGCGTGCGAGGCCGCTTCCTGCATCGCCGCCACAGCGCGCGGCGAAGGCCCCAGCGGGTTTTCGTTGGACGCCAGCTTGATAACATCGGTCAGGCCCAGCTCGCGCTGCACTTCTTCAATCGGCTTGCCGGGCACATAAGGCCGCAGACGCCGGATATGATCCGCCACGGAAAGGGTCGGCATGGTTCAATTCTCCCCCCAGAGTGTAGCATATCGCGCCCGTGCAGGGCAACATCAGCGCCGGGGATGCAAAGGCAGCGCATACGCGTTGCCACGGCGTTGCAAGCCTGTACCGACGACGGACGAAACTGTTCCGTCGTCGGCATGCCGTTGATATGCCGGGGCAAAGAGCACGCGACGCCGCCGCCGCTTGGGGGCAGAGCGAGACCAAAAGATAACATAAACTTAACATAAACTTTATATAAAACATGTTGACCTTTTCATAAAAAGAGGGTATCCTGTCTGTGTCGCCAGCGAAGCGATGCGACTAAACCACAAAACCCAAGCAAGTCAAGCCAAAGCCGGCCGACTGTTGCACCAGCCCCCGCGGACCGATGTGAAACGAAACAGGAGTAACCGACCTATGAACCGCAAATGGAGCCAAGACACAATCGCGCTGGAAATCGTCAGCATGTACGAATCCGGCGAAAACATGAACTACGCCAGCATCGCGGCCAACAACCTGGCTTTGCTGCGCGCCGCCACCCGCTATTTTGGGACATGGGAAGCCGCTGTCTGCTATGCCGGGCTGGATTATGACAGCATCCGCCGGTACAAATCGTGGAGCCGCGAGCGGATTATCGCCCGCATTCAGGAGCTGCACGCGCAGAATGCCGACCTGTCGTGGCGCAATGTGTGCGTGAATATTGACCCGCAGCTGGCCGCCGCCGCCACCAAAAAGAGCCACTTCGGTTCGTGGCGCGAAGCCCTGGAAGCATCAGGGCTGGATTATGACGCGATCCGCCGCTACCGCGAGTGGGATGATGAGCGTATCCTCCAAATGGTGCGCGCCTTCCATCTGGAAGGCAAAGAACTCAATGCCAAAAGCATGGAAGAGGAAGACATCACCTTGATTACTGCGGCCCGCCGACGCTTTGACTCGTGGCATCAGGCGCTGACCGCAGCCGGCCTGGACTACAAAGAGATTGTCCACCGCGCCCCCTTCAAGCGCGGCCTGGGACGCGGCCAAAGCAAGCGCCTCGCCAGCAAATAATCGCCCCGGTTGCAGCCGCTTGCAGACAGCAGCCCCCACTGGAATAAACCCGGTGGGGGCTGCTCTTTTGCTGGCCGTGTCGCTTTCTGCTGCCGGGGACGGCCCTCATCCCCCCAGCCGCCTCGCCGGGGAGGGCGGCATTCCTATGCCGGGTGAAAGCCTTTCATGAGTGAACCGAAACTTAATTCACTGATGTTACGCACTGCGGGTGTGAAGCCATGAGGCCGGGCTGTTGCCGGGGGTATGAAACCCCCGGCAGGGACGAGGCCATGCCCTCACGGGCGTAAGATTAGGACAGTGGCCTTTGTTTTACGTCCGAAGGACATGGCTGCGTCCCTTGCCGGGGGTTTTACAGTCCTCAAAGCCCAGGGGTTTGCCCCTGTGGTGTGTGGCCCCGGCAAGTATGAAGCCACACCCTCACGGGGGTCACACACACGCGATGGAACCACACTTTCCATCGGCCCCGGCGTGGAGAGCGGTAAGCCATGAGGACACGAATAAGACATGAGGACACCAAGTCGCCTCCGTGCGGCACCGGGTCACGGGAGAAGCCCAGGGGCTTGCCCCTGTGGAGTATTCACACCCCCGGCAGTTTGCGTAACATCAGTTATTCATGAGCGCCTGGAAACTTATTGGCCCCCGGTGGGCGAAGAAGCGGAGGAAGTGTCGCCTGTGTCGGTGCCGCCCGGCCCAATCACCACAATGGCGGGGCGGACAAAATAGCGAGCGGCGACCCGCTGCACATCGGCGGGGGTGACTGCTTTGAGTTGGCGGGCGAAGCGGGTTTCCCAGGCCAGAGCGTCGCCGTGCAGCAGGGTTTCCTGGCCCAGAATGGCGGCGCGGTCTTCCAGGCGCTCGCGCCGTATCTTGTCCGCGCCCAGCAGGTAGTGGACGGCGCGCAGGGTTTCGGCAGGCGTGGGCGGCGTGGTTTTGAGGCCGGCGCTTTGGCGCAGGATTTGGGCTTGCAGCAGGCCGACCGTGGGAGCTGTCTTTTGGGTCTTCTTGTCGGTGTAGGTGGGGGCGGCGAGGGCAAAGGCGACCAAGTCGCCGCCGCTTGCGCGCGTGTTGAGCAGGGACCCGACTTCATAGCCCAGGCCCAGCTTTTCGCGCAGGGATGTGAACAAGCGCGATGTCTTCATGGTGCCGAGCAGGGCATTGGCGACCAAGAGGGCAGGGTAATCCGGGCTGCTTGCGGATGGGGCCTGGTAACCCACCATCACGCATGCTTCGGCCAGGTTGGGGATGGTTTTGCGCACGGGGGCCAGGCTACTTGTCAGCGGCGCAGGGGCCGCCGGCGGCGTCAAACTGCGGCCTGCCGAGGCGCCCCGTCCGGCGGGAAAGTCACGGAAATCATCGCTGATTTTTTGCAGGGCATACTGCGGGTCAACGTCACCGTCCACGACAACGGTCATGTTGGCGGGCACGCACAGGCGCGTGTAGGCGCGGAGCAAGTCGGCGCGCGTGATGCGTGTGGCCGCGTCTTCCGTGCCCAGGGCGGGAAGGGCGTAGGGGCTGCCCGTATAGACGGTTTTGCGGGCCAGCGCATAGGCTGTCTGGAACAGGCTGTTGTCGCTGTTGTCAATGTCGGACAGCAGCAGCTGCCGTGCATTTTCCACGCTTGCTCCTTGCGGGTCAAAGTCGGCATTGCGCAGGATGTCCGCAAGCAGAAAAGACGTATCCCGGAAGCGGTCCCGCACCACCAAAGCGCTGATTTGCAGGGTGTCGGCCTGCCAGGAAGCGGCTAGGTTGCCGCCCAAGTCGCCGATCTGCGTGGCGAGGCTGTCGGCGACCACATTGGTGGTGGACGATGTGAGTGTACGAGCCAGCAGGCTGCCCAGGGCGGGCTGCCGGGCCAATGCATCGTCAGTGCGCACGAAGATGTCGATGGCAACCAGGGGCACGGTGGGTTCGCGGCGGCAGACAACATGCAGGCCGTTGGGCAGAGTCGCCGTGGCAACCGCAGGATCGGCAGGCTGGGCCGCCGCAGGATCGGCAGGCTGGGCCGCGGGCGTTTCCAGCAAAAGAGCCGCAGGGACAGGGGAACGAGCGCCCTGTGCACGGGCGGGCGGCGGAGCGACCAGCAGAAGGACGGCAAGGGCAAAAGGGCGAAGATCAATCACGGGCGGGTACTCCGAAGGCGAACAGCGAGGGCAGGGCGGAGAGATAATCAGCGGCGCAGGGAGGCCAGTATGGGGTTGGCCGGCGGCAGCAGGGTCACGGAGGCATAGCCATTCGGGTTCAGATACTTGCGCGCGACCGCCTGCACCTGCGCGGGCGTGACCGACAGCACATGGGCGATATACTCGGTATCATACCGATAGGTGTTGATGGTGTTGTAGAAGCCCAGTGCATTGGCGCGTCCGCTATTGGTTTCCGCGTCAAACAAATACGACGCAAGCAGGGCGCGCCGGGCGGCTCCAATCTCATCGGCATTGAGAGGAACTTCGCGCAAAGCCGCGACCTCCGCCAGAATGGCCCGGCGCACGGGTTCGGTCTGCGTGGGGTCAAAAGCGGCGGTGATGGTGATCTGGCCGGGGCTGCGCTGGGTCAGATAGTTGGCTGTGATACTGGACACGATCTTTTGCTTGCGGTGCAGGTCGGTGTCCAGCTTGTTGTTGCCGGCCTGTCCTAGGTAGGTCAGCAGAACATCCATCACCCATGCATCCGGCTGGTCGCTGACGGCGGGCGCGCGCCAGCCCAGGGTAAGATAAGCCTGCCCCCGACCGCCGCCCAATGTTTCGGCGCGCGGCTGAGTTTGCAAAGCGGGGGTGGCAAGGGTGTCGGCGGGAACCGGGGCGGCGGGCCAGGCGCCGAACGCTTTTTGCGCCATGTCCTGCGCCTCGGCGGGACGCAGATTGCCGCTGAGCACCAGGGTGACATTGCCGGGGACATAGTGGGCTTTATAGAAGTCCAGCACCGTGGAGCGGGGCATGCTGTTGATGCTGTCCAGTGTGCCCAGCAGCGGACGCCCGTAGGGGTGATTGGGAAACAGCAGGGCGCTGACTTCTTCTGTCGTGCGCGCGGCGGGGGAGGCCAGTTGGCGCGCGCGCTCGCTCAAAATAACGCTGCGCTCCGTATCCATGTCTGCCTGGCGCAGGCTTGCGTGCATGACGGCATCCGCCAAAACACCGAGCGCGGCGGGCGCATCGGATGCCCCCACGGTCACATAAAAATGCGCCCAGTCATACGATGTGGCGGCATTGAGCGACCCTCCCAAATCCTCAATGGCGGCATCAATTTCGCCGGGGCTGCGCGTCGGCGTGCCCTTGAAGATCAAATGCTCAATGAAGTGCGCGGCCCCCCGATTGGCCGCAGTCTCGCGGCGCGTGCCCGCCCCGACCCAAATGTCCACCGTGACCAGGTCGGCGGCGCTCGACGGCGCGGTCAGCACCTGCAAGCCGTTCGCCAAAGTGGTGTGCGTCACGGCCCCCAGTCCCGACGGCAAAGCGGGCGCAGCGGCCCGTGATGGCGTGGCTGGAGGGGAAACCGGCGCAGTTTGTGCCTGCGCAGGGAAACAAGAAAGGGAAAGCAGCAGAGCCAGGGGGAAAGTGGGCGCGGAAAATCGCATGTCTCCATTGTACCCGAAAGCGCGGGCGGGGCCGCCTTTTATGAGATACGCCCTCTCAGGCCGCAGCCCCGTCCGCCGCTGCAGCCTTCAGCATGCCGGCCTTCAGCATACCGGCAGGGCGGGCAAACCTGGTACTATCATGGGCGTGATTACCTCCCGCCCCGCCGCCCCGCGCGACGGGCTTCGCCAAATAGACTGGGCTACCGTGGGCGTCGTGCTGCTGATCTGCATCGGCGGCGTGCTCGCCATTAGGAGCGCGCGGCACGGCGACCCGCACCCCTTAGACCTGGTGCGAAAGCAGGGCGTAGGCGTCGTGCTGGGCGGCGCGCTGATGGTCGGCATGGCCCTGTCCGACTACGGCGTTCTGCTCAAGCGCATCGCCCGCTGGCTGTACCCCCTCAACTTGCTTTTGCTGAGCGTTGTCTTGGTGGGCCATGTCGGGCACTCATCGCACGGCGCGCAGCGCTGGATTTCACTTGGCCCGGTACAATTGCAGCCGTCCGAGTTCGCCAAGATTATTCTGATCTGCACCCTCGCGTTGTTTCTGGTGCGGCACGGCGAAACCCTGCGCACCTGGCCGACTTTGCTGCACTCGCTCGGCCACGTCGGCGTGCCGATGCTGCTGATTGCCAAGCAGCCCGATCTGGGAACGTCATTGGTTCTGCTCGCCATCTGGCTGGGCATGACCGCCCTGGCCGGAGCGCGGCCCGCCCATTTGCTCCTGATACTGCTCGCGGGCACCGTGCTGTTTGCGGGCATGTGGCACTGGGGCGTTCTGCTGAAGGACTACCAGAAGAACCGCTTGGAAGTGTTTCTCAACCCCGATGCCGACCCGCACGATTCGGGGTATCACCTGCGGCAAAGCGAGATCGCCATCGGGTCGGGCCAGTTCAGCGGCGAGGGCTACGGGCGAGGGGCGCAGGCCAACGGCAACTTTATTCCTGAACAGCACACCGACTTTATCTTCACTGTCGTGGGAGAAGAAGGCGGTTTTGTCGGCTGCATCGTCCTGTTGGGTTTGTATCTGTTCGTGCTGGAGCGAGGCGTTCTCGCCGCGGAAGGCTGCGAAGATACGCTGGGCAGGCTGCTCGCGGCGGGCGTCCTGTCGCTGCTGACCTTCCATATCGTCGTCAATGTCGGCATGACCATGGGCATTATGCCGGTCGTCGGCGTCCCGCTGCCCTTTTTCTCCTACGGCCTGAGCAGCCTTTTGGTCAACTTCGCCGCCGTCGGCCTGCTCCTGAGCGTCGCCGCCCGCAAGCGCCGCGTGATGTTCTAGCCTTTGCGTTGCGAGCGTGTTTCCAGCGCGGCGTTTGGGCTTTCCCTCCGCTTTCCCACGGCATACCAACGACGGAAGAAATCGTTCCGTCGTCGGTACAGGCTTACAACGAGGGCGCAACGCCGGAGCAACGCTGAATAGACACCCGCAAAGCCCGTTGCCACTACGTGCCGACCTAGTGCCGACAATAATCGCGTGGTTGTTAGAAGGAATAGATTACGGGCGTGACGAAACTTGTCTTAGCGGGAAGCCTTGCACGGATAACACGCTTGTCGGGCGCAGAAAACCGCACATTTGCAGCGTCATGCTGTATAACACGTATCAGATGGGGCAGGCGGTGATTGCCGCATAAGTCCGTGTATTATGCCGCATTTGTGCGGCATAGTAACAAGTTAGGCGGCAGTGACAAAAGCTTACCATGAGCGAAAGACGCGCCGTTGTCAAATGCGAATTCTGCGGAGCGGATGCTGTTACCTGTGTGCGGACAGATGGGGTTGGTGTTCAGACGTGGCTATGTGACCAGTGCGGCGACCTGAAGCGTTGGTGTCCAGACTGTGACCAGGGCTGGGTTCGACGCAGGAGTATACCGGGCCTGGCGGCAGACTTCTACTCGTGCGACGAATGTGACGCCACCTGCGAGTCAGCGGCAGACATCGGCTCGATGCACACCAATTTGCCGGACTACCTCGACGCTCGCCTGCCGGGTTGGTCATGGGCAGACGTGACCATAATGCGCGAGACAGAAGGCCACACTCCTGCTGCCTAACATAGCACTGCACAGGACGCACACTGCGCCTCCTTCTGCTTGGCAGGGCGTTTGCGGGTGCGCCTGTGAGCGCAGCCGTTGTGCCGTCGCGCGCGGCTTGAATCCGTGTCATAATGTTTGAAGATGCAAATCATCGACTTGAGCATTCCACTACGGAATCAATCATTCGACCCTGCGCCACAGCAGATAACCTATCAAGACCACTCTGGTAAAGACTGGTTTGGAGAAGTGACGTTCGGCATGGAACCGGATGATTTCGACCTTGCCCCTGATTCCGGCCTCGCCAGCGAGAGTGTTACTCTGAGTTCACACGCCGGAACTCATGTAGACGCTCCTTATCATTTCGGGGCGGAAGTTGGAGGCGCACCGGCCAGAACAATTGACCAAGTGCCTCTCGAATGGTGTTACGGCGATGGCGTTCTTCTGGACTTTAGCCACTGCCATGCCGGTTATGTGATAACTCCTGATAACTTGCACCAAGCTCTCGGCAAGATTGAGTATGTGCTGAAACCAACAGACATCGTTTTAATCCGAACCGGAGCCGATGAACGCTTCGGGCAACCTGATTATTTCGACCAACACTGCGGGTTGGGAGCCGAGGCGTTAGATTGGTTGCTGGCGCGAGGCATCCGCACTCTTGGCACTGATGCCTTTTCTCTGGATACATCCATTCCTTACATGGTGGAGGCGTTGAAGTCAGGTCATAAGGAGCAGTTCTTCCCGGTTCACTTGCAAGTTGGGCGTCAACGTGAACACATTCATGCAGAAAAGTTAGCCAATCTCAACAAATTACCACGCCCTCATGGGTTTAAAGTCGCCATGTTTCCCGTCAAAATTGAGCGTGCCAGTGGAGCATGGGCACGCGTCGTTGCCATATTTGAGGACAGCTAAAACAGACCAACAACGGCACAACAAGGCGCTGCACCCGCCGCCACCGCGCGGTTGCCTGAGCGTGTTCGGTAGGCTGTGCAGGCGGTGTCGCCGGTGAGCTTGGCCGTTATACCGCTATAGGCGTAGGCGGTTTGCGTAGGCTGGAAAACCTATGATAAACGGCGTGTTTCACCGTCTGTGTGCAATTTTAGGAATGAGCAGATGTGAAGCCTTTGTTCGGTCACTGGCAATAGAGGCAGAGACACGCAGATTTGCAGACCAGTGGAATGGAACAATGCGTTGTCGGTACTGCTTTCACGTAGTAAAGGCGTTTCGCTCTAGCGGCATGAGTGAAGCCTTCCCTCATTTTTATTCCTATGCAGGATGTCAATACCTCGGAGCTTGCTCCGTACCCTTGTTTGTCTAACTCCAGTGGCCGTCTAAGCGGCCACTTCCCTGCGGCGGCTTACCGCCGCAATCGTTCTGATACCTC
>JAABUQ010000275.1_pt1 | contig 117334 bp, 89 predicted proteins | sample 5560001 | NCBI WGS metagenome assembly JAABUQ01 (sample SAMN10711888, study PRJNA513371) | rock metagenome | isolation source: Antarctica rocks | place: Antarctica: Victoria Land, Finger Mt nord | collected 2015-12-18 | reverse complement strand
TTCTCTTCCTTGAGAAGTTCCTGCACGACTTTGGCCTTGAAAGCGGCTGTGTACTGTTTTCTCATCATGCTCTGAGTCTATCTTATTCCTACCCTCTTCCGTGTTCAGATTTCTAGGGCCATTATACACCATGTCTTGCTCGATCAAGAAGGGACTGCCTCTCTTCTTCGGTGTAGCGTGGCAATTTCGCAACATCACTTCTATATTGCTCTTCACCATTTAATAATTCGCCATAGAGTGCTGTTTGTGAAAGTTTTTTCATAGCATCCTGCCTTTCACTTGACGCTAGATGATCCAGCTAGCTATGCTATGGTGGAGCATCTAGCAAACGCCTTGGAAGGGTAAAAACTAGTTCTCAGTGGGCCTAATGTGCCGCAAACACAGAGGGCCTTTTTGCTGCCTGGACGCGCTACAACATCGTTTTCAGTGTGGCGCAGGTGTGCCACGATTGAAAATGTGAGAGGGAAGTATGAGCAATCTTCTCTTGCATGAGGATAATGTGAGAGGCACGCGAGAATAGCGCACCTCTTTACAGTCTCTTTGCACCGATTCAAACAAGTTTAAATCTCTTTACCCCCTTTTTGAACCTGCATGAAGTCTGCATGATGTGTGCGGCCACTGTGCGCGACCTACAATCGCCATTGTTTCATGGCGTCTTTAGAGCCTATTTGAGCGGGTTACGTGCACATGTAATGGCGTTTCGAACTCAGAGTTAGCAAACATTGTTTTGACTTCACCCTAGACTTTTCCAGACTAAGCACGAAAAAACAAAATTGAATGTGTGCTCTTACCCACTGCAATGTATGCGTCTGCATTGCACCAGAAAAACACCTACCAAATGAAGAAAGAAAGATGTGCCAGGGGTAGCGTCTAGCGGCCACGTGAGGAACGCGATCCGCCAGCCGTTACCCTTCGCAACGTGCCGAAAAGGAGAAAGCAGAGGAAAAGAACGAGGAAAGAGACAGAGGGATAAACATGCGCTACACCATGCCCTTACAAAAACAGCCTACAAAGCACTTTTTACGAAACCGAGCTACAATCAACGCGCTACAGGAGCAATGTTCCTTGACAGCAAACTACCCCAATGCGTTAGCGGACACCGCCTATCAACATACTTTCGGCAGTCCTTTGTCTATTTTGTTACCCACCCTACCGCCCGATAGCTCCATAAGTGAAGCTACTTATAACAAAACAGGTTTCCTAAACGCGCTACGGGCTATACCCAATTGAGTAGCCAGTGTCTTTTATCAGTTGTTCAAGTGCTACAAGGCTTACGCGTAGCAAGCCAAGCTATACGGACGCTTTAAAATGTGTTTAAGATTCCTAAGTGTCTAAGAGTACGATTAACTACTAGTATTGTAAGTCAATAGTTTAAAAATGTCAAGTGTCTAAGAGTACAAAAATACGAAAGTTTGCAATGTCTTAAAATATAAAGAATCCAGGTGACTAAAGAGTCTAAATATGTTATGATATGAGGTGAAACGGTATACAATTGAGTGGACATTAAACAAGGAGAATATTATTGTGGCAAAACAAGCAGCAGCACCAAGGGGATTTTACACAGCAGCAGATGCAATCAAAAAGCTAGGAATGGCGCGATCATCGTTCTATGATCTCGTTGATAAAGAAGTAGTCAAAAAAGTTATCCAGCCAGGAAGAAGTGAGGGATATTATCTAAAAGCAGCAATCGACGAACTTGCTAAGGCAAGAGAGCTTTTTACAATCCAATATGCAACCGATTCCGCAACTTTTAGCAAGGCTACTGAAAAAGATATAAGAGGAATCTATGAGGTAGCCTTAAGCTTGTGGGGGACACAAGGAACATATCCATATGAGCAAAGGTTAGCAAGATACAAGAAAAATCCTGATATCTACTATGTGTTAAAATACACTGACATTGTAGTAGGCTTTTCAACCCTCATGCCCATAACGCCAAGATCAGTAGACGAGATTGAGGAAACGGGGAAGCCTGGATATGAAGTGATCAGCTTGGACGACATACTACCATTTACAACAGAAGAGCCGATAGAATATCTTTTCCTAGAAATCGCTGTAAGAGATGATGTACCTAAACCTAAGCAGTATGCTATGCATCTGATATCAGGAACGCTTAACGAGATAGAAGATTTTGCAAGAAAGGGAGTAACTTTTAAAAAATTGTGGGCAACCAGTAGAACAACAAATGGTATCGATATAAGTAGAAAGCTAGGCTTTACCGAAAAACCTCTGCCACCAAATGGAGAAACACTAGTTTTTGAATTAGACACCGAAACCTCTATAAACCCACATCTAGCAGGATACCAAACTCTTATAAAAGAGAGAGCGATACACAAAAGTAAGGTATAATGGTACCAAACTAGAAACTAAGGAGAAACCGCATCATGAGTACACAGCCACACTTAGAAGCAAGAGTAAGCGCACTAGAACGCCGACAAATCAACACAGACACACGGATCGAAGAAGTAACCGGAGAAATAACAAACAGCGTTAAACAAATCTCCAACGACATAGCGGACAGCTTCAAACAGATGTCGGACTATCAAGGCAAAACAGAAAATCTGATGGATGCACGTTTTGATAAAATAGAAGCCACAATGGCAACCAAAGAAGATATCACTAGAATTGAGACATCTATGACGGCTATGGAAACTCGTATTCTTGACGCATTTAGACAACTGCTTACCACGATAAACACACAACGTCCCCCAACAGAATGAGATAGGCGACAAAAAAGACACCTGATTATGAATCCAGGTGTCTTTTTTTGCTCACTTTTGACATCAATGTTTACATCAGAGACGTTTTACAAGTCTTTACAATCCTTTATCTTGATAGATTTGTAGTAAGCTTCTAAAGTACTTAAATCAGATGAATAGCCTCTCAAAATAGAGTAGTGCTATAATAATATGTTATATTTTCCTTAGAATTATATTATTTCATTTTTTCTGTGTATGGATTGAAAGACGCTGTGAAGATTGGTAAAAGAAATGACAGACGTAGTAGCTCCTACTAATGAGCAGGTGGAAACTCTTATGCAACATGTCTTTGCATTAGTGAGAGCGTGTCCTGTAGGAAGTGTCACGACGTATAGTTGGATTGGAAGAGTACTTGGCTATCCGCGTGGTGCTCGCATGATTGGTTGGATTATGAATGAAGGGACAAGAGAGATTCCGGCACAACGAGTCATTAGTAGTAAGGGAGAATTAACTGGGGGATGGGCATTTGGAGGAAAAGACAAGATGCGGCAGCTATTAGAGGCTGAAGGCATCATTTTTTTGGCTGATGAGCGTGTTGATCTCAAGCAATACGGCTGGGACCCCTCGCGTGACTTAAGCTCAGCAGAACGCGATCATATTTTAAGCGATGCTACAAATATTCCTGTGGTCGTGAGTCCACGCCTCTTGCAGCTTTTGAGTAGCGATCCTGCTTCACCATTACGAGTATCATGACGACTCATAGATAGATATGTTCTATGATGCTTTGGAACTGCGTTGAGAACACTACTGATTTCTATCTTGCTTTAGAAATAATAGTGTTTACACATCAGCTATGGAACGAGGGATGGTTAGGAATGACCAATCGTATAGGGCAACAACTGGGAAACTACCGCCTGCTTCGCCAGCTAGGAAAAGGGGGATTTGCGAAGGTGTACCTTGGCGAGCATGTACATCTGAAGATGCTCGCAGCTATCAAGGTGTTGCACCAGGTCCAATTATCAAACGAAGAAGAGGAAAAGTTCCGTACTGAGGCGTATACTATTGCCAATCTCAAACACCAGAATATCATCCGAGTTCTGGACTATGGTATTCAAGAGAGCACCAGTACACCTTTTCTGGTTATGGATTATGCTCCCCAAGGAACATTGCGACGGCGGTATGTACAGGGAACCCGCCTGTCACCGCTGCATATTTTACCATATGTCAAACAGATAGCCAGTGCCTTGCAGTATGCGCATGAGCGCAAGGTTATTCATCGTGATATCAAGCCAGAAAACATGCTGCTGGATGAAAATGATCGGATTCGGCTCAGTGATTTTGGTATTGCTATTGTGTATGAAACATCACTTGCCTCGAATACCCTGGACAAGTCTGGTACTCCTCCGTATATGGCTCCTGAACAACTGCACGGGAGGCCCTTACCTGCCAGCGATCAATATTCATTAGGGATTGTTGTCTACGAATGGCTTTGTGGAACACGCCCTTTTCATGGGATGCTTGGTGAACTGATTCATCAGCACGAGTTTGCAGTGCCGCCGTTGATGCGTGAGAAAGTTCCCTCACTGTCACCAGCCATAGAAGAGGTGATCCAGAAAGCGCTCGCTAAGAATCCGGAGGAGAGATATGAGAGCGTGGAGGACTTTGCCCAGGCTTTTCAGGATGCATGTCAAATGGAACAAAAAAATGATGATACTCAACGTATCATGGTTCTGTCTCCCTCAATGCCGCATCTGCCCGTCTCAGCCGAGCGAGCCAAACAATTTATAGCTACTCCACCCGAAAACTCGTCCGTCATCTGGAATGTCCCGTATCGTCGGAATACGTTCTTTACAGAACGGAAGCAAGTACTCGATCAGCTCTATGACGCGTTTCACTCTGGAAAGGTTGCTACACAAGCACAAGCTATAAGCGGGCTCGGGGGTATCGGCAAGACACAGATTGCAACTGAGTACGCCCATCGCTATCATAATGAATATCAGGTGATCCTCTGGGTACGTGGCGATACAAAAGAGAAGATGCTTTCAGATGTTGCTGCTCTTGCTCTTCTCCTCAACTTGAAAGAACAATATGAGCAAGAGCAGCACGTTGTGATCGGCGCGGTCCAGTCCTGGTTGAGGAAGAACACGCATTGGTTGCTCATTGTCGATAACATTGAGGATCTCAAGCTTGTGCGGACTATCCTACCCGTCACGGCGCGCGGTCATATTTTGCTCACAACGCGTACACAAACGACGGGCAATGTTGCCCATTGTATTGATCTAGGAAAGATGACGGTCGAGGAAGGTGCTCTATTTCTCCTACGGCGCACCAAACTTCTCGGGCTGGATGCAACGCTTTGTGATGCTTCAGGTGCCGACTACCGGAGTGCGCGGGCCCTTGCCGAGCTTCTCGATGGCCTTCCACTCGCATTGGATCAGGCCGGCGCATATATTGAAGAGTCTGGATTTAACCTTTCTTATTATCTCGACCGCTATAGAGGGGCGCGTACCAAACTGCTTGGCATACGCGGTCATTTTTCCTTTGACCATCGGGCATCAGTCATACACACGTTTGAGTACACCTTTGAGAAGGTTGACAAGATGAGCCCAACGGCAATGGAACTTCTGCGTTTCTGTGCCTTCTTGCATCCCGATGCTATACCCGAAGAATTGATCATCCAGGGTGCACCCGAGCTGGGGCCTACTCTTCAGTGCGTGGTGAGCGATCCGATTTCATTAGATGAAACTATTATGACGCTGCGCAGGTTTTCTCTCTTGAGTCGCAATTCAAGTTCGAGTATGCTCTCTATGCACCGTCTGGTACAGGTTGTGCTTCAGGACAGTATGCCTGAAAAGATGCGCAGCTTATGGGCTGAGCGAACCGTACGAGCGATCAATCGTATCCTGCCCGATGTCGGTGATTTTTCTACATGGAATCGCTGTCGGCATTACATACTTCATGCTCAGAGTTGTGTCCAGCTTATTGAGGAATGGAAGATGATCTCGCCAGAGGCGGCACGTCTGCTTGAGCAAACAGGGGTATATCTACAGGTGCAGGCGCAGTACACGCAAGCAAATGTGCTTTTTGAGCGCGCATCAAACATGCGTGAGGCTATGAGAGAAGTAAGTCTAGCTGCAACCACTGCTTCCCTCAGTCACCTCTTCTGGCATCATTATTATCTGGGTCAGTACACTCTGGCGGAGCAGTCCATAGGAGAAGCGCTGAGGCTCTTGAAACAGACTCCCGGTATCGAGCAACGCTCTCTTGCAATCTCTCTAGGAGCAATCGCGCATCTCTGTTATCAACAGGCAAAATACAGCCAGGCCGAAGATTATTTTCTCCAGGCTCTTGCCATCTATGAAGAGCGTGTTGGGCTACAACATTCCTCGGCTGTTTGCACGTTTAGCGGATTGGGTCTGGTCTCGCTTGCCCTTGCGAAATATGACCGTGCGGAGAAGTTTTTCTGGGACGCCCTCAATATCTGGCAGCAAATGCCAGAGATTCGGCATCCTTTAATGAGTTTGACTCTCAATGGTATAGCTAAGCTCGCCCTGGCGCGTGGTGAATACGCGCAGGTGGAGTCCTATCTTCAACAGGAGCGGGTACATCTGGAACAGGTACTGCAACCTCTTCATCCTGCTCTGGCGGCTAACTTGAATGACTTTGCCTTACTTTCTATCGCGATGGGAAAGTATAAGCAGGCTGAGCAGCTTCTCAAGCAGTCGCTCATTATTCTAGAGCAATCAGTTGGCTTACAACATCCAATAGCAGGTTCTACGTTGGATACACTGGGGCGTCTCGCCTATCTGCGACGTGAGTATGGAACAGCAGAGCAATTCCTTCAGAAGGCACAGAGCATTCGTGAGCAAGCGTTAGGAGTAGAGCATCCGGATGTGCTGAGTACTGTGAACAATTTAGCAGACGTCTATGCGAAGCAGAGCAAATGGAGTGTGGCGGAAGAGCTTTATAAAGATGTATTGACCTCACGTATGCGGCTGTTAGGAACAGACCATCCAGACGTGGCCCAAACTCTCCAATGTATGGCACAACTCTACTACGTCCACGGACAGTATGACTATGCAGAGCATATGTACAAGAAGGTACTCGCTCTGCGCAAAAAGTGTTAGGGCTGGAGCATCCTGATCTTGCTCAAAGCCTCTATGGCCTGGCGCAGCTCTACTACTGGAAACAGAAGAGATTCGAGATGGCTGAGACCTGCATACAACAGGCGTTAGCCCTCCTCACGAAAGCGCAACTGCAAGAGCATCCCGACGTGGCGCAAATTCTTAAGACGTATGCCAGCCTTCTTCTCATACTCAATCGGAAGTCTGAAGCGATGAAAGCCATAGCGCACGCCAAAGCAATCCTTGCAAAACAGGGCGAGTCAAATGAAACTATAGCATTAACATCCTAACGTTGAACATCTGTCGGCGGCGTGGTAATCTTTGTAAAAGATCCTTCCCATTTTTTAATGCATGTATCAACGATCAAAAGGATAAGAGAGATTTTATGTTGCAAAAAGTAAGGAGTGGAAGTATCTTTCCACGCGAAGATGGAAAGACGATCGACGAGCACTTTGGTGTCCTGCATACACAGCAGGATGCATTTAGCCTCGCACATATGTTTGCCCCGCCTGCCTGGCGAGAGCCTGCTCAAGTGGCCGATTTTGATGAAGTCGTCATTGTCGTGCGGGGAAAGCTGGCGATTGAGGCTGATGGAGAACATGTGGAAGTTGCGCCGGGCGAGACATGCATGGTCGGTCGGGACACGCGTGTGATCTATAGAAACGCTTCACTGGATGAGCAGTGCGAATACTGGTCACTCTGTATGCCTGCTTTTCGACCAGAACGCACTAAGATGGACAGTTTTTAATCCTTCATGTATTTGCATAATCTAATTCTTAAAAAAGTAAAAAGATTATGCATAGTGTTGGTATTACCGAAGTGTTATTAAGTAGTTGATAGCTTGCGGCAAAGCGGTGAAACGGGAGATCGTATAATCAGGCACAATTGCTTGAAACAGTGTGTTGCTTTGATTATAAGAGGCAAAAACAGCCTTCATTCCTACCTGCTGTGCACCCGCAATATCATGATACAGGTCATTACCAACGAAAATGGCCTGTTCTGGCTGTATATTTAATGCAGTAAGAGCTTTTTGAAAGAGCCGTGCATCTGGCTTACGGTATCCATAATCGCCAGAGACAATAACTGGGTTGAAGTAATTTAATAGTCCTACCGCTCGCAATTCTGGAATGGCATAAGCACTTTGAGCATCGGAAACGACTCCCAAACGATACTGTGTCCGTAACTGTTCCAGGGTCTCTATCACTTGAGGATAGGGACGTAACCGCTTGCGAGCAATGCCGCGATGCAATTCGGCCAGGAACAGTGGAAGCTGCTCTTGCTTCTCAAGGGAGAGAGAGAAAGTAGTATCAGTTGACACCGTACGTAAGAACTCGCGCCAGACCTCAACTGCATCCCACTCTACAAATTTCTCGCTACTTTTGGCACGCTGTCTCTGCATAATCTGAAAATACAGGTCGCGTACTTCCCAGCGATGGAGCGAAATACCCTGGTACAGCAAAAAGTGTCCAATAGCCCGGTAAATCTCTTCTAAGCCTTCATCCGTCTCAATATCAATAAGTGTTCCGTTTACGTCGAAGAGGATTGCACGAACATCCATTAAAAAGTCCTTAAAGTAATTTTTGCTTCCTCAATGAGCCGTCGACGATAGTCGTGACTAATCCAGGAGTTACGGGCGATGCGCAACAGTGTTAAACTCATCTGAAAAGGCAAACGCCCACAGATAGAACGAAACGCGCTAGTGCGGTCTGGAAAGTGGCAAGCATATTCCCAGAGAAAGTGACCGATAAATGGTTCGGCTGCATATTTGTTGCCGGTAATTTGCAGGAAGAAATGTTGCAGTTCTCCAGTAATACGTCCCAGGTCAAAGACGCGATCCGCCCGTTTCATCCTTTCCAGGTCGATCCCGATGACGCTTAAACCCTGCCCAAACAGGAAGTTAGATGGCGTAGCGTCGCCGTGGACGAGAACCTGTTGGTCTTCCCACATCCGTGGCTGTTCGCGCCAGCGTTCACGCAGCCAGGAGAACTCCTGAACCTCGTCCCAATGAATGAACTGTTGTTTAGAGAGCTTTCGTACCAGGCGGTCAAGGTAGTTACAATCCTCATAGAAATTCACTCCGTAGCCGTTTGCCGTCCGGTTATGAAAGGTTGCCATGAAGTACGCCAGCGCGGTGAGCTTCTCGTATAATTTCTCTGGCTTCTGTAGGTGAATAGCATCTGTGATAATACTGCTCAGTGAATGCCCGCCGCGGTATTCCTCGACTAGCAGACTATTCAACCAGCCGTTATATCCGAGCGGACGTACAATATCGTGTGGATAGCCTGTGAGTCCATAGCTGCGCATCAGGTGCAGATTATGAAATTCTTGTTCCATACGCTGATATTTTGTCGTCAGAGTAGAACTGCTATGATTGCTTCCTGCAAAGAACTTTCCGATCACCTGCATATGACTATGCTTCTCTTCATACAAATATACTTCGTTACTACCTCCCATCCGAAAGACGCGAAAGGTTGTAGGACAATTACTGAGCCCCATACTTGGTAGTATATCGTGCTTTAAGTATCCATAAAGGGGATCATGACTGGGCAAGTGACCAACATATTGTTTTGACATACTATTTAACTTTCGCACTTTCCCTTGTTAAGGGAGGATGTAGTAATGTTAATTGATAATTAAAAGAAAGTTAATTCTTATCTTCTATGATAGGAGAGGAAGATAACATATGTCAAGAAAGAGACAAATTTGAAACTTAAGTAGCCTTAGCAAACGTTTGCTAAGGCTACTTAAGTTTTTTGTTTACGCGTCGTTAAGCAAGCTGATCAATGCGGTTTTTCTGGATAGCTTGCAAGGCTACGATTCCTTCGGCTTCAATAAGTCGTGGAAGTTGTCCAAACCTCGGATCTGAAGCCAGACCTTTTTTGTAGCGTGCATAGATCTGCTGAATGATAACCACATTCTTAAACAGGCCGTACACATAATAGAAAACGATGTTCTTCACCTCCCGACCACTGCGTAGCGCATACTCATGAACAAGTTGAGAGCGGCTGAAGTTTCCTGGCCAGTTGGTGATACCCATACTCGCCGCCTGTAGCTCAGCCGGATCGTCTGATTGAACCCAATAAGCCAGTGTTGTACCGAGGTCCATCAATGGATCACCGATGGTCGCCATCTCCCAATCTAGCACGGCTACAATGCGAGAGAGATTGCTGGCATCCAGCATCAGGTTGTCGTATTTGTAGTCGTTATGAATGAGTGAAGAGCCTGAGTCGGGTACTCGATGCTCGGCGAGCCAGCGTCCCACACTTTCCATGACTGGCAGGTCGTCTGTCTTCGCCTTCTCATAACGATCTAACCAACCAGTAATTTGTCGTTCGACATAACTACCAGAGCGTGCAAAGCCTTTGAGATCTGTTTTCATATAGTCTAGGCTGTGAATAACGACCATGTCCTCTATGAAAGCTTGTGAGAGCTGCTCCATAAGAGTTGAACTCAGCGTAGTACCGGCCGGTGGCTCTTTTTGTATGACGACGCCCTTCACCCGTTCCATGATGTAAAATGGTGCTCCAAGTATCGACGGGTCATCGCTGTAGAGAATGGCACGCGGGACTTTGGGATAGATAGGATACAGGCCGGTGAGCAGTTTATACTCGCGGGCCATATCATGGCCCGACTTGACATTCGCTCCAATTGGTGGACGACGCAGGACTAACTCTTGCTGACCAAAGTGTAGGAGATACGTCAGATTGGAGTAGCCCTGTGGAAAGCGTTCAACGGAAAAGTCCGTGCTAGCTACCGTATGGTCGAGGTGAGCGCACAAGAACTCATAGAGCCGAGGAATATTGAGTGCTTCATCCGATTGAATGGTCTTGCTCTTCTCTGGTATAGCATTGTCATCCATGTTCGTTTCGCAGTCCCTTCAGTTTTTTTCGAAGACCGGTAAAACTACTTGTAGCTTCTCCGCCTCCGGCAGGAGTTCTGGAAAGAAACGCTATAGTCTCTATTGCACCGTTAAGCCACCATCCAGAACCAGTACTGCACCAGTCATAAAGCTTGATTCGTCGCTGGCGAGGAAGAGAGCCGCATTCGCAATATCCTCAGTTGTGCCGAGTCGGCCGAGTGGAATGATGCTCCCCAGTTTCTGCTTTGCACGTTCAGGATCACGATATGTCGCAGCCATTGCATCGAGCATGGGCGTAGAAGTAAACGCAGGAGCGATTGCATTCACACGAATATTGGCGCGGGCCAGTTCGAGGGCGGCCGTCCTGGTTATTTGAATGCAGGCAGCCTTTGAAGAGGAGTAGGCGGCATAGCCAGGATCGCCAACAATACCAGCGGCACTGGCAGTATTGATAATCGAGCCGCCGATGCTGGCCTTTAGCATGGCTGCTGCGCCATATTTAATGCCTAGAAAGACGCCCTTTGCATTCACCGCAAAGACGCGCTCCCACTCACTCTCCTCCAGATCGGTGATCGCTGTATGCTTCTCGCCGATGCCAGCATTATTACACAAAATATGCAGTGCCCCAAAGTGATCCAGCGTTGCTTGAACGGCCGCGTCCACTTCCTGAGCACGAGTGACATTGAGAGACAAGGCTAAGGCCCTGCCACCTTGCTCCTCAACCATACGAACCGTTTCTGCCGTACTATCTGGATTCAGGTCGCCCACGCCCACGTTCGCCCCTTCGCGTGCGAATAATAAGGACATTGCGCGTCCGATACCGCTACCTGCACCGGTAACCAGGGCAACCTTACCCTTAAGTCTATCAGTCATAGAAAACTCCTTCAACACGAAAATGCTAGTTATCGATTACAACGACGACTTTGCCTGTTACCTGGCGTGCTGCAATACGCTTAATCGCCTCGGCACCTTGATCCAGGGGAAAGGTAGCTGAGATAAGAGGCTTGAGCTTTCCCTCGTCGATCCAGGCGAGGAGTTGCCGGAAGTTCTGCATGTTGTGTTTAGGATCGCGTTGCGCAAATGATCCGAAGAAGACACCGACGATAGAGCAGCCCTTGAGCAATGCCAGATTGAGAGGAATGCGTGGAATCTCACCATTAGTAAAGCCAATGACCAGGAGGCGGCCTTCCCATGCTGTATTGCGTAGGGCGATCTCTGAGTAAGGACCGCCGACCGGATCGTAGACGACATCAACGCCATTGCCGCCTGTCAACGCTTTGAGACGCGCCTTGAGATCTTCAGTGCTGTAATTGATGACTTCGTCTGCACCATACTGGCGACACACCACCAGTTTCTCGTCGCTGGAAGCCGCCGCGATGACCTTTGCCCCCATGAGATGACCAAGTTCGACTGCCGCCAGTCCAACGCCTCCAGCCGCTCCTAGCACCAGAAGCGTCTCTCCTGCTTGCAGCTTCGCCCGGTCTTTGAGAGCATAATAAGAGGTTGCATAGGGCAAGGCAAACCCAGAGGCCGTCACAAAATCGAGGCTCGGTGGAAGAGGAATAAGGCTAGCTTCATCCGCTGCAACTTCTTCCGCGAAGCCTCCCCAACCCAGCACACCAAGCACGTGATCACCCACTTTTGTCCGCGTGACTCCTTCACCCACTTTTGTAACGATACCTGCTACATCGCTGCCGGGCGCAAACGGCATATCTGGCTTGAACTGATACTTTCCCTCGATAATCAGCGTATCCGGAAAATTAACCCCACAAGCCTTTACTTGCACCGTCACCTGTTTTGGCCCCGGCTCAACTGGCGCAACGTCTTCCAACACCAGTTTCTCGGCTGGGCCAAATTCTTTACATAGGAGAGCCTTCATGCTCTTTCTTTCCTCCTTCTTCGTTGAACGAATGAACGCCTCTATTATATTATCTAGATAGCAGTAAACGTACGAAAAATGGGCTTGATCTATGAAAAAAGGCGGTTAGCGGCCTGATCCATCGTCAGAATCAGCCTGCTGGCCATCTAGCCGCGTGTAGAGTTGAAGCATGCTCTCCACTTTTTCAAGAGCCGCATCGTCTAACGAGTTAAAGAGGCTCAGGTAGATGATATCAACCAGGCCAAGCATGGAGATACGGGCTGAGATACGCAGGTTGCGGCGGAAGACAGTGGGTTCGCGTGGAGTGGCCACAAGCTTAATATCAGCATAGCGTGCCAGGGGAGAGTGGGGATTTCCAGTGATAGCGATGGTCGTTGCCCCTTGCTGATGAGCCAGACTGAGAGCTTTTACCGTTGCCCGAGTCTCGCCCGCGTAGGAGAATGCCAGGGCAACATCCTGGCTGGTGAGAAGTGCGGCCGAAGCAATCTGGTTCGCGATATCCGGCAGCCAATTCACGCCCAGGCCCAGGCCCAGAAAGCGGTTATAGGCATCGAGGGCTACTGATGCTGAGATACCGATCGCATAGAGATCGATGCGGCGAGCCTGCTGGATGACATCAATAGCTCTTTCTATACTGGCACTATCCAGACTTCTAAGTGTCGTCAAGAGCGCATCAATGTTCGCACTGATTGCCTTGTTTGCAATGTCTTGTAGCGTATCTCCACGCGCGATTGCCGCGTGATTCAGATGAAGTGGAGAGTTTACTTCCGCCGCTAGGTCCAGTCGAAAGGCTTTAAAGCCGCCGTATCCCAACGCCTGGCTAAAGTTCGAGAGTGTTCCCTGGCTCACGCCAATCTCCTTCGCGAGCTGATCTGTCGGAAGGCGTAGCACCTGGCGTGGATATTCCAGGACATACTCGCCAATCTGCCTCTCTGCTGGCGAAAGGAGAGCCAGATTCTGCCGCAACTGATCTAAGAGGCTGTGAGAGGGATGACCGGTCTCACCTGGTACTCCGTTCTGGCGTCTTACCGCTCTGGCAGGCTCTGTGCTACGACTAGTGCCTTCAGCACTACTCTGCGTATTTTCTGGAGCAGCTATAATTATTGGATGATGACGAGCCTCTTCCATATATATCCTTTGATATAAAATTTTTACCTTATCACGATTCTAACAAATCCACTTTAGAATGTCAATGATAAACCATTAATTCATGTTCTCAAACGAGCTATATATTGATATTTTATCAATCATATGGTACAGTAGAAGCAACGGAGCACGATTTTGATGTTGTTTTCTCGAAAGGAATTCCTTGCAGAGCACCTGAGCGAGGCTAGGACGGAGTCCGTTGGTGCTCTGAATAGAAAAAGGAGGAGTCAAAGTGGATTTTGCATATTCGCAGGAGGTAGAGCAGTGGCGTGAGCGGCTCTTAGCCTTCATGAATCGCTACGTCTTTCCCAACGAAAAGGTCTTTTATGAGCAGGTTGAAGCTTCTGGCGATCCTCATCATCACGCCGAGATAGTTGATGAACTGAAGGTAAAGGCCAGAGCGGAGGGGCTGTGGAATCTATTTTTACCGGACAAAGAGTATGGCGCTGGCCTGACCAATCTTGAATACGCTCCTCTAGCCGAAATTATGGGTCAAGTCATCTGGGCTTCGGAAGTTTTTAACTGTTCCGCGCCCGATACAGGAAACATGGAGATCCTGACCCAATTTGGGACGGCGGAGCAAAAAGAGACGTGGCTCAAACCTCTTCTAGAAGGCGAGATCCGCTCTGCCTTTGCCATGACGGAGCCGGACGTAGCCAGTGCAGATGCTACAAACATTCAGATGACCATTTTACGCGAGGGCGACGAATATGTTTTGAATGGTCGCAAGTGGTGGGCCTCCGGCGCGGGTCGGCAACGCTGCAAAATCTTTATTGTCATGGGCAAGACCAATCCCGATAATCCAGATAGACACAAACAGCAGAGCATGATTCTCGTGCCAAAGAATACTCCAGGCGTAACGATGGTGCGTAGCCTGAAGACGATGGGGCACCTGGACAACGAGAGTCACTACGAAATCAATTTTGAGAATGTGCGGGTACCAGCGAGCAACCTACTGGGCGAAGAAGGATCAGGCTTCGCTATTGCTCAAGCGCGCCTGGGTCCTGGTCGTATCCATCATTGTATGCGCTCCGTTGGAGGAGCTCAACGTGCGCTGGAGCTGATGTGTCAGCGTGCCACCCAGCGTATAGCCTTTGGAAAGCCTCTCTCGGAGCAAGGTGTGATTCAAGAGTGGATAGCAGACTCGTACAATGAAATCGAACAGGCGCGCCTGCTCACATTGAAAGCAGCCTGGATGATGGACACGTTGGGCAAAAAAGCGGCGCAGGACGAGATTGCTATGATCAAGATCACCGCCCCTGAACTTCTGACAACGGTCTCAAATCGAGCCATGCAGGTCTTTGGCGCTGGCGGCCTCTCTGATGATTTCCCGCTTGCCGAACTGTGGTCTGGTGGGCGCAAACTGCATCTCGCCGATGGTCCAGACGAGGTTCACAAGCGTTCGCTCGCGCGTTCAGTCATCAAGAGATTTGCAAAGTAGGACGTAGAGTCGTTAGCGAGTGCCAGATTCAACATTGAATCTGGCACTCGCTCTTAGGAACTAGCAAGCTTGGTGCAGATGGCGTGTTGTAATGGATGCAGGGAGTGAGCGAGTATTGTTGGAAAAAGCAAGTGGTTTTCGCATAGTAACCAGCAACTCTTCGCTGATCTGGACTGAATGAAAGCCTACCTGTTCGTAGAGAGCGATGGCAGGATTGCGCATCGAGACAGTGAGGCTGAGTGCCGGGAAGGATGCATCTTTGGCTCGTTGTATAAGGGTAGTAAGCAAGCGACATCCAACTCCTTGTCTGCGATATTGAGGAAGCACTGCAAGGACGAGAACCGGCGTCTGCTCACTTAAAAAGCCGGCTACCTGATCACGAACAGAGAAGAGACGATAGCAAGCAGCACCTAAAAACCGATCGCCTCGCTGAGCAATCAAGGCTATATCACCTTTTTCCCCCCACTGATCTACCCAAAGGAAAACCTGCGGGATGTGACTTGCTATCGTTGCGTTTGGTATAGGGGAACGAGTAGGATAATGAGCAATGTACACCATCGTTGTCAGAAAATCGATATCGTGTTTTGTGGGCAAGAGATCTCGAATCTCATAGTTCGTAGCTTCCATGCTTCATTTCGTCCATTTCATAACTCATATGCAGCAAAAAATGTTCTGGTTTCCAGAAACTATACTGTATATCGTGCGAAAGCACATCGTTAGAAGTAGGGTAATTTTCTGTGGAGCTTTGTGGAGAGAAAAGGGGTCGTTACGTTAAAATGAAGGTATTGTACTCTCAACCGTACCACCTCGAGAGGCGAAAAGATCTACTAGAATCTTTTCGCCTCTCGAAATGCGCATATGTGCTGCAGTAGTGAAGAGCGAGGACGGGTCTCTTTAGATAAGTTGGTGATCGAGAGCGGCTCGAATAGCTCCTGTGCGTGAAGTCACTCCAAGCTTGCTATAGATTGTTCTGAGATAAGAGTTAACGGTGGAGATCGAAATCGTTAACTGTTCTGCAATCTGCGCGTTGGTCCGCCCCTGTGCAAGATGTCTTAATACATCTAGTTCACGTTTCGTTAACTCGGTATCTGGACGAGTTGATGTTACATTGACAATAGAGGTAGTCGGAGACATAGCATGGTCATCTACAGAGATAGCCACGGCTTGCTCCAGCGTCATTTTTTTGCCCTCTGCCCATGCCTGAGTAAAAAGTTGATCGTCAAGATGATCGCGTAGTATATTGGTCAAAGGCTCGCGACGATCATGGGCCGAAAGATCTGGATGAGCGGTTTGATCTAGACGCTCAAGAGCACTCCAGATGTACGTTGCCCACAATGCCTGTCCTTGCTTCGCAAGCAGCGTAGCCAGTTCCTCCATGCAAAGGACCATTGCCTTTTTATCATTTAATACTCGCGCAATCTGCAGATGCTGTTCGACGAGAGTACGAACAGCGGGATAATCCTGTTCTTGAGTCGCTTCCAGAATGAGTAGTGTGTAGGTATTAAGCATTCCTTGCTGATCGCCCATGCCCTGAAGGTAGCCCAGAGCTTCCTGGAGCAAGAAGTGGGCACGTTGATAATGGCCGATGCTGAGCGCTATCTGCCCCCACATGGTAAAATAGCTGCCCAGCGACCATGTAGCCCCCACCTGATGGAACATCTCTTTACTGCGCTGAATAAGCTTCTGTGCTTGCTCCATATCGTTTTGTGCCACGGCTACATCGGCCAGCATCATGCAAATGAGTCCGTTCATACAGAGATCGCCCACATCCTCAAAGATGGCGATGCCCCGCTCGTGGAGATGCCAGGCGCGTGCATAGTCACCCTCATAAAGGGCAACGGAGCCCAGCATACAATGAAGAGCGCCTACCGCCCAGATATCGCCCGCCGACTCTACAAAGGCAAGCGTCTCTTTACCAAGTGCCTGTGCAGCCGCCAGCTCACCAAGCGCCAGAAAGCTATGCACGAGCATATACACGGAGGCCGAGAGATTTCTAAGATCTCCAAACTCTTTACAGAGTGGAAGACTCTCCTGACAACGGGCAAATGCCAGCTCACCCTGTCCCAGGAAGCCGGCAAAGACTCCTGAGGCTGAGATGACCTTACCGCGTATTCTACGTGGTAAGTCTTCTATACCCGAAGCAAATAAAGCGTCAACCCACTCTCGTCCTTCATTGAGAAAGCCATGCATATACCAGAACCAGCCCAGCGTTCCAATAAAGTGAGCCAGCTTTTCTCTCTCATTATGTTTTTGAAAGAATGTCAGGGCAACGCGAATATTCTGGTGGTCCTGCTCCAACCTCGCCAACCAGAAGCGCTGCTGATGACGATACAATTCCGGCTCCGCTCGCTCAGCCAGCGTAACGTAATACTGAGCATGCGCGGCCTGAACCTGCTCGCTCTCATCGCTGGCTGCTAACTTTTCCAGCGCGAACTCACGAATAGTCTCTAGCATCGACAAGCGAGGCTCGTCTTGTTCACTCTGCTGAAGCAGCAGGCTCTTATCGATCAATTGAGCGACGCCATCGAGAATGGGCAGTTGAAGCGGATCAAAGGCAGCGCAGACTACTTCTATTGCCTCAAGCTGACAACCCTGTTCAAAGATCGCCAAGCGACGAAAGATCGTCTGTTCGTCCTCTGAAAGCAGATCATAACTCCATGCAATTGTATCGCGCAGGCTCTTCTGTCGCATTGGACTATCCTGCCCACCACCCGTTAAGAGCGTCAGTGGATGCTCTAACCGAGAGAGTAGCGCCTCCGGAGGAAGGAGCTTGACACGCGCCGCCGCAAGCTCTAGTGCCAATGGAATCCCATCGAGGCGAGCGCAGATGCTGGCAATGCTGCCAGCATTCTCCGCACTCAATTGGAAATCGAACTTCACCGCCTTCACCCGCTGGACGAAGAGTCTGACCGCCGGGAATTGCTCTGTACCCTCGCGAGTGGCTACCTGATGAAGATCAGGGAGTGCAAGTGGAAGAACGGCAAGTTCGTGCTCTCCCTGGACGTGTAAAGCTGTACGGCTGGTCACAAGGATCTTGATGAGAGGACAGACAGAGAGTAGCGTTGTGAGCAGGGGAGCGGCGGAGAACACATGCTCGAAATTGTCCAGTATCAGCAGCAGGTTTCTAGAAGAGAGAAATGCCTGTATGTGCTCGAAGAGTACATCATCGTTGCTTCCTCGCAACTCCAATGTATGAGCGAGTGTCGCAACGACTTGCTTAGGGTCATGAATGGATGCCAGGGGAATAAAAAGAACTCCATCGACGAAATCGTTCTGTAGTTCTGTAGCGATTTGCAAGCCTAGGCGTGTTTTTCCCACGCCTCCCGTGCCCGTCAAAGTCAAGAGACGCACTGTCTGGCTTTGTAAAAGTGAACGCCCCAGTGCCACGTCTTTTTCGCGTCCAATTAGTGGAGTAAGCGATATCGCAAGATTATGTTTGGGAATACGATCGACAGCCTCAGAAATTGTAAACGCTATAATATTCTGATTGATTTGACTCTCATGCATGTGTATTGTTCTTTCTTCGAAATCTAACCGAACATTTACTCAAGGACGCCTTGATTGTCCAGCATCAAACGCACACCTGGCAACTTTGCTAATGAGGTCTCTTCCTGGCACTCTCTAGAGGTGAGCATAGATAAGAAGAAACGTAGGATAAGAAATTACTGGATTTTTATCTCTATCTATCAGTATATCTTACTCTTTAGTAGAAGACAAGCTATAGATTCTAATGCTCACATAGGAGTCTGATTGATAGATATAAATATAATTGTGTAGTTGCATCGGAGAGACTTTATGGTGTATAGAGTAGAGGTAGACTACTCATGAGCGAATAGTTTAATTGCTTATTCTACTGCTAAATCTCTTGTTAAATAAAACGCTGCTGAAATTTGCTATGAAGCTTGCAGAAAGAGAGGTTGTGTATGAAAGACGAAGAGATATTGGAATCTCAATCAGGTAATGTACTATCGGCGCTTATGCATTCATCGCGTACAGATCTGTACGCGATTCCAACCCATGCCCCTGGTCCACAAGGAAAGCTGCCCTTGACTCCACAGATGCTGCGTGAATGGTCCAGCGGCGATCTCTTTGGCTTGACGCAAAATGTTGGGATGGGATGGGACCCGGCCAAAGTGCTGAGGAAACACATCTTAATCCTCAGCACTCAAGGAGGAATTCGCGAGGCAGATGGCACACCGGTTGCTCTAGGCTATCATAGTGGTCATTGGGAGGTCGGTCTCTTAATGCGTGCCGCTGCTCAGGAGCTGCAACAACTGGGTTCAGTGCCGTATGCAGCGTATGTCAGCGATCCTTGTGATGGTCGGACGCAAGGCACAGCTGGAATGTTCGACTCCCTGCCGTACCGTAACGATGCCTCCCTCGTGATGCGCCGCCTTATCAGGTCGCTTCCCACCCGTAGAGCCGTGATGGGAATTGCTACCTGTGATAAAGGTTTACCGGCGACAATGATGGCTCTAGCCTCGCTGCGTGATGTGCCGGGCATTCTCGTACCGGGCGGCGTAACACTACTGGCTGAGCATGGCGAAGACGCTGGCAAGGTGCAGAGCATTGGCGTGCGTTACACGCGGGGAGAGATCACCCTGGAAGAGGCGGCAAGTATGGGGTGTAGTGCCTGTGCTACGCCCGGTGGTGGCTGTCAGTTCCTCGGCACGGCTGCAACAGCTCAGGTTGTAGCGGAAGCTCTGGGCATGGCACTACCCCACTCGGCCCTGGCACCGTCTGGCGAGCCTATATGGGAAGAATTGGCTGTGCAGGCGGCCCGGGCATTACTCTATATGGTTCAGCTCGGCTGGGGTATGCAGAATATTTTGACGGATGCTGCAATCCGCAATGCTATGGCAGTCCACGCCGCTTTTGGGGGCTCAACAAACTTACTATTACATATTCCCGCCATTGCGCATGCTGCCGGACTATCCATTCCGACTGTTGCCGAGTGGCAAGAGATTAACCGCAATATCCCGCGCCTCGTCAGCGTGCTCCCAAATGGACCTGTGAATCATCCAACGGTTCGAGTCTTTCTCGCAGGCGGCGTTCCCGAAGTGATGCTGCACCTGCGTCGTAAAGGTCTACTCAACACCGAGGTGCAAACCTGCTCAGGGCTGACACTGGCTGAAGTGCTAGACTGGTGGGAGCAATCCGAGCGGCGCAAACGTGTGCGAGAGCGCCTGAGCGAAGTTGACGGCGTCGATCCGGACGACGTGATCATGGACCCGGACACCGCACATGCACGCGGCCTGACCTCTACCGTGACCTTTCCGATTGGCAACCTGGCTCCAGAAGGATCGGTAATCAAATCGACATCAATCGATCCGGAGGTTGTCGATGCCGATGGCGTTTATCGGCATACAGGGCCGGCCAGAGTTTTTATCAGCGAGCGTGACGCTATTGCAGCCATCAAAGAAGGGCGTATTCAAGCGGGGGATGTTTTGGTGTTGATGGGCTGTGGTCCTTCGGGAACGGGGATGGAAGAGACATATCAACTAACATCTGCCCTCAAGTATCTTGACTTTGGCAAGCATGTGGCCCTGGTCACCGATGCCCGCTTTTCAGGAGTATCCACAGGAGCATGTATTGGGCATATTGGACCGGAGGCGCTGACCGGCGGGCCGCTAGGAAAAGTGCGTGATGGCGATATTATCTCCATCGAAGTAGATCGTATCCGTCTGGAAGGGCGCGTCGATCTGGTCGGGGATGGTGAAAAGCGCTTGGGCCCGCAAGAAGCTGCTGCCGTGCTGAAGGCGCGTGCTCTCCATCCAGGTCTGGCGGCAGAAGCCCGGCTACCAGATGATACCCGCCTGTGGGCTGCTCTACAATCCGTAAGCGGGGGTGTCTGGCGCGGCTCTGTCTATGATGTCGATCGGATTATCCAGGCGATTGAAGCAGGCAAGCAAGCGCTGGGTTGGTAATCATTCTTTTTTGCATGGTATACACGTCCACAACATTTTGCGCTCAGCGCAAAATGTTGTGGACGTGTATACCATGCAAAAAAGAATGATTATCTGTAGAGAGCAGTGAAGCTGCTCTGCCTGATTCTTTTCATATTATTTGTTTTTCTGTATAATTTGGGCTCTGCCCAAATTATACAGAAAAACAAATAATATGAAAAGAATCAGGCACGCCGAAGGCGTGCGGATGTGTGAGCGAGGAGAGAGGCTCGTAGTGCAGAGAATCAAAGACTCTCTCTATGGTTTGTAAAGCTGTAGAGCGTTGTCACGCAGCACAGCCACGCCTGCGCGCTCAGCCTCGGCAAGTGTGAGTTCGCCGGTCTCCACGCGCTCGTCAAGCACCTGCTCTAGAATGCGTCGCCCGTCATGAGCGCTCATCCAATGCAGTTCAGGGACGCCAATTGCATCAGAGGCATAGAGAAGTTTTGAGAATGGAGCAACATCGAAGGCACCTCGTGTAAATTCTATCATCTCGTTGTAGCCAAGAAATGGAATACCATAAGAGAGATCAAGATACACATTCTCATACATAGCAGTTAAGTAAGCTCCTTGTCGCGTATAGGGATAGCTCTCGTGCAGCAGAACAACAGGCATAGCGCGATATGCTTTGTGCTGAAGAACCTCACGCAGTTGAAGTGGATTAGCAAGCAGCATATCGGCATCGGTATCGCCGTATCCGGTATGGAACTGAATCGGCAATTCCTGGCGCGCTGCCTCTTCAAAGACCACATGCAGCAACGTATCCAGCAGTGGCTTATAGCCTAAGCGGACCGAACCCTGCTTTTGCACCTCTTGACGAGCCTCCACAAAAGCTTGCACAACCTCCTCATCGCTCCATCGGCGAATTGCTAAACCAGTACGATAGGCAGCAACACTCTTCAGAGCAACATAGCCGCGGGCGCGCACATCGCTTAAAGCATTTCTTAGCTTCTCAATAACGTCAGCGAGCAAATTCTGCTCGGCAACAAAGTCTTGCATCAGAAGCTCCACGCGCAGTATGGGTCCGACGCGACAATCGGCAAGTTCGGCCAGGTCGGCGTCAGAGAGAATAGTGTCGAGTGGAGGATGCCCTTTATCGACAAAGAGCGTATCGATGGAAGCATCCCGTAAATATTTCTGCACCAGATCACGTTCAGAATACGTTCCACGTGCCGCTAGAACGGCCTCTTCAGTTGCCTCACAACCTAGAAAAGTCGCCATAGCACGCAGCAGGCGACGATAAAAAAGTGTGGTTGCCACATGCGTCTGCTGCATTGACGCATCGGTAGATTCGGTGAAGCGGGCACGCCAGGCAGCTATATCAGCTGTCTTTTGGGTTGTGTAAATACCGTGACAATGATTATCTGCAACAGGAATATGCTGTAAATCTATTCGTGGCATAAAACAACTCCATTTATTTGAGCTAAACTCTTCATCTATTCACGATGTGGAAGGACGAAGGCGCGGCTGACGATTAATAAGTGCAATGCCTAGAGCAACTGCTACCAGTCCGAGTGCATCGCGGAATCCAAAAGGTTCGCCTAATAGAAGTGCTGCAAGGGCAAGACCTGCAATTGGTGTCAGAAAATAATAAGAACTCACGACGCTGGCATCACCTCGCTTCAAAAGCCAGAACCAGAGCAATGACGCTCCAATGCTTATTACTAGTACCAGGTAGAGAAATGACCAGGCCAGAGGAGCATCGATATGTATTTGCTCCGGATGCTCAAAGAAAAGTGCAGGAAGGGCGAGAGCAAGTCCGGCCGCGCCCAGTTGTACTGCATTGACGACAAAAGGATGCTCGCGGGGAGGGTAGCGTTTGTAAAAGATAGTGGCAGCAACGAGACCAGTCACGCCAAAAAATGAGAGAAGCATACCACCAGGTGTATCCAGTTGGTTTTGTGTATTGAGCCTTGTAGCCATCACAAAAAGAACGCCCCCAAAGCCAAGAGCCAGTCCCAGGACCCGCCACCATGTCAGTCGCTCCTTTAGAACAAATGGAGCAACAAGTGTTAGTAGCAGTGGATTCGTCGCAGCAATGATCGAGCCCATCCCCGCCGAGAGATAGCGTAGTGCAAGATAATTGCAGCCTAAATAGAGGGCAGAGTTCAGTAGTCCGAAAAGTGCTAATCGCCCCCATGCGTTCCATCCCTGTGGACGTGGCAGCTTTCGTAGCCACGCAAGCATCGCCATAAGTAGCCCGGCCACAAGAAATCGTGTTGAAAGGAGCGTAAGAGGTGGACTATGCGTAACGCCGATTTTCGTAGCGATGAAAGCCGAACTCCATAACAAGATGTAGAAGAGAGCAACAACTGTAACGAATAGTGATGGCCTACCTGACGGCGCATTATCGTCTCTTTGTTTCTGCCGTCCTTCCTGTATCTTCTGTACACCATCGTGAGTCGTGTCCATCAGCAAAGTCTCCTTCTCACAACTATTTGAAAGAGCAGATACACCTTGTAGGGAGATGAGAAGTTTCATTCCAGAACTAATGGTAGCAGAACAGAATGCAGTTGGCTACAGCCAACTCTACTTAGCGGAGTAAAATTGGCTGTCCGCGGTTATTATGAAGAAAAATTTTCCCACACTGCTTCACTAGTGACAAATATGCTCCCCATTGCAGCAAACAGAATACAAAAGAAAAAGGTGATGAAACAAGTTGAAGATGGTGAATAAAAAGAGCTTTTTACGCTTTCATAATGCCGCGTTCAGATCCTATTTAGAATATAATTAACAGAAGAACGACAAAGCGAAACAGTAGCATGTGAGTCTTCCCGAAAGGAGAAGGATTTATGACATATGAAATGATTGAACTGGACTATACTGGAGATTTTGCCACAATCACTATGAATAGCCCAAAACGCCGGAATGCTCTCTCGCTAAAGCACATGACAGAGCTAACCGACGCTTTCCGTACTGTGGGAGAGAGCGAAGTGCATGGAGTGATTCTGGCTGCCAACGGTCCAGCATTTTGTGCTGGCCACGACTTTGCTGACATGGTGGGGCAAGATATTATTGCTATGCGTAAATTGTTAAGCGTCTGCACCACATTAATGGATACTATTCAAAAGATTCCGCAACCCGTGCTCGCCCGCGTTCACGCATTGGCGACTGCTGCTGGATGCCAGCTTGTTGCAACCTGTGATCTAGCAGTTGCATCAGAGGACGCCGCCTTTGCAACCCCTGGCGGGAAAGGCGGCTGGTTCTGTACCACCCCAATGGTCGCTGTGAGCCGCAGCATCGGGCGCAAGCGAGCACTCGAAATGCTGCTCACCGGCGACACCATTGATGCGCACACAGCGGCCGACTGGGGCCTCGTCAATCGCGTCGTCTCTCCTGATCGACTCCTGGAGGAGTCACAGCGCCTGCTAGGAGCTGCAACCAGAGGAAGCCTCATCTCCAAAGGCATCGGCAAACAAGCCTACTACGCGCAGATCGACTTGCCGCAGCATCAGGCCTATAACTACGCCCAGGAGGTCATGGCATCAGCCTCACAGATTCCAGACGCGCAAGAAGGCATGAACGCATTTCTAGAGAAGCGCAAACCGCGTTTCAACAAAGCTTCTCTTTAATAGAACACAAGTTCTTTCTGAGCTAACTTTAACAATAAGGTCCAAGGCCAGCTCCTCGAACGTGGACAGGCCATATGTCGGTAACCCTATCATTTTCTATTACATAGTAGACTTCGTGCAGGTTGATCGTGGTTGGGCCATAGCCTGAGATGACCTCAACTTTGTCTCCTACTTTTAGCTGGCTGGTCGGCTCTACGTCGACCAGCAGATGCTCCTCTGCGATAGCACTGGTAGTCGCTATAATTCCTTTAAGTTGTGGCAGGCCAAGTTCGCTGCCGATGGTTTTGCGCCCAGAGTCAAGGATGACCCTTTGCCCATGACGGCTGATGACGCTTCCCAATACCGTCAGCGCGGGCGGGAAGCCGGGCACGAGTTGTGCATGAAAGGCGTCCATAACGACATATGAGCCCGCCTGTAGCTCAGTCATGCGCGGGTTTGCTCCTGTAATATTATAGGTGCCTGTACCGCCACCCGATATAATTTTGGATGGAAAGCCTGCTTGGGCGAGAAAATCGACTGCTTCGATGAGCTTGTCCATTGCTGCCCGTGCTTTGATAATACGTAATGATGGATCTGACTCCAGCATACAGTGGCCCTCGTAGCCCATCATCCCTTCCAGGCGTAGGCCATTGAGCTTGCTTGTATGTTGAGCCAGGGCGAGTGCCTCCTCTTTTGAGCGCACTCCGCAACGCTGCATACCTACGTCCAGGTCGATGAGGACGCCCAATACGCTACCAGCTTGTAGAGCTGCTTTGGCAAGTTCTTCAGCGTTTTGTAGATTGTCGATAGCGACGATAATATGAGCCTCACGCGCCAGTTCAGCCGCAGTCTGAACCTTTTCTGGGCCAACGACGGCATTTGCTATAAGGATGTCGTCGATACCTCCACGTGCCATGACGACTGCTTCCCATACCGTTGCAGTTGTCATACCGATTGCTTCGCCAGCCTCCATCTGCATACGTGCTAGCTCAGGGCTTTTATGCACCTTGATATGTGGACGCAACTTTGCTGGAACGGTGCGCATGTACTCTGCCATCTTTTTGATGTTTTGCTTCGCAAGGTCAAGATCAAGGATCAATGCAGGGGTTATCAGATCTTGCCTGGCTTTGCCTATAGTTGAACGATAATTTTCCATTCTCTGCTCTCGCCTCACTTCTTACAGCTCCTATGCGTCGACAAATACGCATCAGGTTCCGGCTGCGCGCCACAGAGGCCGTACCAGCCCGGCCTCTACCATGTCTAGTGAACGCTGATAGACGCGCAACCATTGTTCATAGAGGACCAGATAACGCTGGTGCGTTGCCGGGTTGGGTTCGAATACCTTTTCAAAAGCGGCGATGCTGTGTGCTGCACTTTGCACGTCATCATAGATTCCGGCTCCTAAGCCAGCATAGAGCGCGGCTCCTAGTGCAGTTGATTCTTTTACAACCGGAACTTTGACACGGCAGTTCAGAACATCAGCCAGGACCTGTGGCCAGAGGTGGCCCCTAGCCGCGCCACCTGCAAAGACGATCTCATCGAATGTACGACTGGTGAGCGACTCAATAATCTGCATATGTCCATAAGAGACGTAGGCAGCGCTCTCCTCGATGGCACGTATACATTCTTTTTTACCCGACGAGAATGGATTCGTGATATCAAACTGGAGAAGGCCTGGCGAGGCATGAATCCAGCGCCGAGCGTTCATGATGTTCGAGAAGATACCTATAACGCCGTTTGAGCCAGGCGGAGCGAGCATTGCTTCCTGCTCCATCAATATATAAGGATCTTGCTGCAGTGCCTTTGCCTGCTCTAGCTCAAGCTGGCAGAACGCATCACGGAACCAGCGCATGGTAAGCCCACTGTAAAAGCCGATACCCTCCAGCATCCACTGTCCCGGCAACGAGTGACAGAGCGTGCGCAAGCGGCCCTCCGGGTCAATCAGAGGCTGATCCACCCCGATGGTCTGTTGCCAGAAAGTGCCACCTAGGATGGTAAATTGCCCAGGTTTGGTCAGACCAATGCCAACCAAGCCTAACTGTGTGTCCGCGCCGCCAACTATAACTGGCGTTCCTTCCTTCAGGCCGGTCTCTTGCGCCGCTTTGCGGTGTATACGGCCAATCATCGTGCCGGATGCGTGGACCGGTGGCAAGACATCGGCGTGCAATCCGCACATCGCGACAATCTCATCTGACCAGGTACGCTTTGCCAGATCGAACATGCCTGAACTGGAACCGACAGATGGATCGGTGACGTACTCACCGCAGAGCTTGAAGAGAATCCAGTCGCTCAACATGGTGAGGTGCGCGATTCGCTCAAACGTTGCAGGCTCATGCCTCTGGAGCCAGAGCAGGCGCGGAGGTGATGTAATCGCAACCCAGTCGCCGCCCGTAAAGTAGATCTTTTCGGCTAGCTTACGATCAATCAGTTCTGTCGCTTCATCCAGGGCTCGTCCATCGGCATTGGGACACGCCCAGATCTCCTCGCCATCTTTATCAAACGTGACGATACCCTCACGCATACTGGTGCTGCTCACGCCTACAATAGCATCTGCTGTGACGCCAGGGACGTTAAGCACCTGGCGAATACAACTACTGATATATTCCCAGTTGGTACGCGTATCGAATACCTGTGAGCCTGGGTACTCTGGCAAGGCAGCATGCGACCACTCGCTTTGTGATATCGCTATTTGCCTGCCTGCTGTATCAAAGAGTAGCGCGCGGCAGCTACCGGTTCCGGCATCTATGGCTAATAAATACTGCTCGCTCATCTTAAACTTCCTGTCTTATCCTGCTATACGGCAAACTGCATTGGTTGCCCGGCCAGATATTGGCCGAGTTGTCCGGCCAGTATCTGTACGCCACGTTGGGCTGCTTCATAGGTAGCTCCACCTATATGGGGTGTGACGATCACGTTTGGTAGCGAGAGCAAAGGACTGCTCGCACCTTCGGGCTGAGGCCTGAGAACGTCCAGAGCTGCACCCGCGATCTGCTTTGAGGTGAGAGCTTCGTAGAGTGCCTGTTCATCTAGCAGCGTCTCGCGGGCTGTGTTGATGAAAAATGCTTCCTGCTTCATCAGGCTAAACTTGCTTGCATTAAAGAAATTCGTTGTTTCAGCGGTGACCCTGGCGTGGAGAGAGATGAAGTCGGCGCTGGCCAGTAGTTCTTCCAGCTCTACAGGCTGCATCCCTGGGTTTGTTAGCTGTGTGGTTGCTACGTATGGATCATAGACCAGAATAGACATGCCGAACGATAGTGCGCGTTGGGCGACGCGTGAGCCAACATTGCCATAGCCGACCAGACCCAGCGTCTGTCCGCCAAGTTCATGCCCAAAGAACTGCGCACCTTCGAATGTCGATTCTCCCAGGCGACCTCCGTTAGCGACAAACGCAGTACTGCTCATGATGCCACGTGCTAGCATGATCATAAAGGCCAGAGTGAGGTCAGCGACTGCTTCCGCATTGCGTGCGGGAGCAGTGATCACTGTGATCCCCCTTTCCCTGGCCGCCGCCAGGTCGACATTGACTGGTCCCCCTCTAGCAACGCCTACAATTTTCAACCGTGGTGACGCATCCAGGACGGCGTCGGTTACCGGAGCACCATGTACCAGGAGAATATCTTCCCCGTTGATAGCATCCACCAGTTGTTGTGGATTGCCCGCAAACTCTTTAATGGCGTGTTCAGATGGCGTCGCAGGCACAAATGGTGCGTCCATATCAAGTTGGATGCATCGAATCTGCTGCTCAGCCTTAAGATTTTTCAGACCAGCTTCAAACATATGTGTGGGTACAAAAGAATCGCCTACTGCCAGTATCTTCACGCTAACTGATCCCTTCTGAAACTGAGTGATAATGGAGACAATAGTATCCGTTTCACGCATCAATACGAATGATTGCATAGGGAGCCAGATCGAGTACAAGTTCTCCCCCCTGAGTCTCTACTTGCTGCCGCTGTTGGCGGAAGGTTTCAGGTGTTAGGGTTGCTTCGCGCATGCTTTGCTCATTCAGTGTGCGTAGCGAGAGTGAATGAGCATGAAGTGGGCCAATCACGACGCGCTGTTGATCCGCCTTCAGATTGAAAACCAGCAGGTGCAGGTCTTCGCCTTCACTTGTTAGTGCCAGCGCGGTAGCCGTAAGTGGTTGGTTCGAACTACATGGCACAATAGTATAGTTTTTCCACTCAGCCATATCCGCGAATACATGGTAGAGCGGAAAGACCATGCCGGGCATTGAGGGGAAGAGTTCAGGAAGCGGCGAACCTGTCTCGCGCTCTAGTAGACCGCGCAAGCCTATTATTTCATAGTATGTGAGTGAGGCTGCACCACCCTCTGCCAGATATTTAATGCTGCCTGCTGTCCAGGCTGCGCCAAAGAGCGACATCTGACGTGGATCAACGGAATCAGGTAACGCATTCAGCGCTTTTTCGGTTTCCTCTACGGTTGCATGTGGATTATAACGCCGCTTCAGAGTGATCGGGCTAATGACGATAGGACGCCCACCTGCGAATGCCTGCCCACTCCTGACGGTCTCGCCCTGTGCTTCCAGTGTCTCGGCTAATGAACGTTCGTCGAAGGCGTGCTCCTGCGGGATGATGGTGTACGAGATCGCATCCATCGCATCCACTTGTGGGCGCGTCCGATTCAGTTCACAGAAATACATATCAGTACCACCAGCGAATGCAGCGTCAGGTGCTGCTTGCTTCAGGTGCTGTCGTGCCAGTTTCACCAGTTCGGGCGCAGTGGTCTCCTCGGGATGAGCGGTTTGTGCGCCCTCTTGAAAGACGAGGATGCGTATAACTTTTGTCTCGCACTCTTGCAGGTGTGCCGCCAGAGTTGCTAGCTGCTCTTCCATTCCTGATCTCAGAAAGAGCGCTACTTCCAGCATGCAATTCAACGCATGGCAGGTTGCAATGGCGCGTTTGAGCTCGGATGTGTATGCTGTATTGAGATGGACCTCAACGCGCAAGTGATCGGGCTTCACGGCGAGCAGGCACAAAATCTCCTGTGCTGTGGGAGTCGGACCGTCATTATTCATGCTGAAGCCGATACGGGGCAGCTTCTGTCCACGCCCAGTTCCCAGTGACAGGTAGGTTACGTCAGCCTTCTGTTCTTGTGCTGTTGTCTCGCCACCCTCCACTGCGATAGTAAATGTTTGCGCGATACGCGAACTTGTGTTGGCCTGGTGTGGGAAGCCAAGTGATAGTGGTGTACAATAGGTTTTCAGGGAAGCATCTGTCCAGTTGCGTTGATCCTCTGTCTCGAAGAGATCGCCCTCAAAGGTGAAACGTGTGCGTACAGTATCTGCGAGATCGATGCTCAATCGGTTGAAGGCGGGAAAGAGCGGAACATAGACGCCATCTTCAAAGCCTTGCGGGCCAATCAAATCTGGCAGGTAGCCACTGACTTCACCTTGCGGTGTTTGCGCCTTGTAGAGCCGCCCCAGCGACTCTTTAAAGGGATGCAGGATGCAAAACCCGATGCGGTTGTACCGAAATTCTGATCTTGCCAGACCATCCATTTCGTAGCGTATCTGTCCATCTGAAGCACCAATAATGTGACCATGCCACGCAAAATCGATATCATGATTCTTATGCTCAACATTAAACTCAACGTCAAAGCTATCCTGTTGCTGTACCATCCTGGTAATGGTATGTTGTCCTGCGATAGTATTCCAATTCTGATCGCGTACAGCTATATATACGCGACGTACTATCTCTAGCGAACCAGAGCGCACATAGCGGAGGTCGATACCATCTAATAGCATCGTAAGTGGACCAGCGTTGAGTTCATAAGTTGTTGATGGTGGTCTATCAGCGCCATACCAGGTCTGGTATTTCGATAATGGATGCATTGTTGCCTCCTCTCATGCCTATCCTGCTGTACTTCTCAACTATCCTATTTGTCCGCGTCACTTTCATGGATGCTGGTGGTGGGGCGTTCGATACCAGGAAGGGGCGTGGCAGGAGTGTCCACCTGTATGCCTAGCGTCTGACCGCCGTCGATAACCAGCGTCTGACCCGTTATATATGCAGAGTCACTGGACGCCAGAAAGAGCACAGCGTTTGCCACATCGATAGTTTCAGCAAAGCGGTTGAGTGGAATATGTTGTAAGTAATCAGCAGCCAGAGCTGGATCTTCGGTTACCCACGCTGCAATTCTTGTAAGAACTACACCGGGCGCAACGGCATTCACGCGGATTTTATAGCGAGCGAGATCCATAGCGGCGGAGCGCACAAAAGCAACCACCCCCCCTTTAGAGGTATTGTAGTGAGCCAGATTTGACTCGACCCAGAAGGCATTCGTCGAGGCTGTCACCACAATAGTACCACCGCCTGAGCGAGCCATTACGCGACCAGCCTCTTGTGTGCAGAGGAAGACACCCGTGAGATTGACATTGATGACACGTTGCCAGCTAGCATCGTCGATCTCTAGCAGCGGTACAGCATCCGCGATACCCGCGTGAGCCACCATCACATCAAGCCGACCAAAGCGTTCGAGACAGATCTGCACTGCTCGCTGTACATCCGCGCGCTTGCTCACATCACCACTCACACTCACGGCCAGATCAGCGGTAGGAGACAGCTCGCGCGCCGTCTTTGCCGCCAACTCTTCGTCCAGATCAAAGATTAACACACGTGCACCGCGCTGGATATACTGCTCCGCGATCGTGCGCCCGATGCCCTGAGCTGCGCCGGTCACGATGACAGCATTGCCCACGAACTCGTCGTTGTTCATAAAGCCCCATCCTTTCCTCTCTCCTTACTTTTCTTTCTTTTGTCGCTAAAAACTCTATGAGTAGGAGATGTAAGGCGCGGTTACGGATAAGTCAACGTTGGTTTAATGGAGATCATATGCCCACTCCCCGATTCTAGAACAATTTTGAGCGTCGGCTCCGATTCAAGGTAGTAGAACTTGATGCTATCACCAATAGCTCCGCTCATCAGCACTTGCAAGCCCATCTTTTCGAAGTTCTCAAGGTTCTCTTCGTAGTTCGCGCCAGTACCCATGCAGGCGATATGATGAATGCCTTCTCCGTGCTGCTCCAGAAACTCTTTATAAATGCTTGGCCCTTCTAGTGGCTGAATAAACTCGAAGTCGATTGGCCCCACATGAGTCTCCGCGTTCATAAAGGTAAAATCTGTCGGCTTGCCGCGCACATAAGTACTGTGCAGCAGAGGTGGCTCCGCAACATAGATATTCCAGGGTCCCCAGCCGAGTGTTTTATGGTAGAGTTCCACCATACTCTTCACATCGCGGACTACCATACCAATCTGGGTGATCGCAACACCCTTGAAGGAACCCAAATCGTGTGCCATAATATCAAATCACTCCTTTGTAATGCGATGTGTAGAGGTGCTTCGTCTGTAGAGGAAGCTTATGCAACCGTAAGTTCCACACCTCTACGAATAGTTTTAACACAGAGACAACACAAATTGCGAGCTATCTGCGAACGAACTCATTGCTAGTCTACTATCTGGTCTCGACAACTTCTGGCAACTCAAAAGCACTATCACCAGCTTTTGTGAGCCACGCTTCATTGCCTCTGACAGCCATCACGACGAGTATCACAATGCCGATAAGGAGCCAGATGCCCACGGTTGGAATCGCATAGGAGATTGGTGCCGCCGGGAACGGATTAAACAGTTCGTAGGTCAGCCAGGCCAGGGCGATGAGAGAGATCGCGGGGAATATGGCATGGTAGAAGATGTTAAATTCGCTCCGATACTGACGCCAGTAAAGGAAGAAAACACCAATGTTGCCTGTTGCATAAACGAAGATAACCGCCAATCCCAGCACCAGGCTCTCATAGAAGTACCCATTCACGGCACCAAGCCACCAGAGCAACACAAGACCAGTCACGAGGTTGACCACCGTCTGCAAGATGATAGTGTTAACTGGTGTTCTGTATACCGGATGTACTTTTGCCAGGGTAGCTGGCAGTGAGCCAGAGCGCGCCATAGCGAACCACATGCGCGATCCCATATTACTACAGGCCAATGCAACAGCAAACGTTGAGTTCAAGAGCGCGAGCAGGATAAGCCACCATACCGGTCCCCATACGCGTTTGGCAACCACGATAGCGGGTAGCTCTGCTGAACTGGCCAGGCTGCCGATTTTGTTGGTGCCCCAACCGATAATGATCGCCCAGGTCACAACGATCAAGAAGATGCCTAACAAGATGATCGAGCCAATGACTGCACGTGAGATATTGCGGGTTGGATTGGCTGTCTCCTCCGCCAATGGTGCAGCACCATCCCAGCCGGTAAATGCCTGTATAGAGAAGACGATGGCAAGCGCAAAGCCACTTACGCTGGAAATATTGCCCGGGTTGTAGGATGCAAGGTTTACGCCACCTGAACCAGGGTTGGCGATGGACCAGAGGGCAAGCAGGACGACAAGACCAATCTCGATAAGACCCATGATGAGGAGTATTCGACCAGAGATAGCAGTCCCACGGTACTGCAACAGCCCTACTCCTACTACCACGATAATCATAAAGGCAGTGGAGAACCAGGGCCAGTTGATGTTCCAGTTTGTCTGCAATTCCTGCTGCACAATGTTCCCCATATATAGTGACACGATGCCACCTACTGTAGGGGCGTACAATACGAACAACCAAGCAACAAGCCAGCCAAGGCGTGGATGTAAGCTTCGGCTAATAAACGTATAGTAGCCACCAGCGGCTGACATCTTTTTAGTGAATTGAACCAGCACAATACCCAGTATAAGGGTAATGACAAATGCAATAGGATAGGCAAGTGGGGACGCGATACCCGCGAAGCCAACAACGGCCGGCGTAAAAAACAGGGCGGCGATGGCTGGCGAGATGGTTGTAACGCTCTGCATGAGCACTTCAGCCTGAGTCAATACACCGGCCTTTAGTCCGGTTGTTGATACCTCCGTACCAGCGGGTACAGAGCGTATGTTATCATCATTTTCTGAGGTGAAATTTTTTGTGGACATACTCATCCTCTTTTCAAGGCGTTGATCTGTATCGGATCTAAAGTTTTGTTCATCACACCGCAGCTTTTTCTAATTAATCTGTCTTAAAGCACTTTCCCTCCTTTCAGTTCTTCTATTGGCATAGTTAATCTATCTCTTCTATGAGCATGCTGGCCGTTGTCTCATCGGTTATCAGAACATCGACATAACCGGTACGTAGTGCCCCTCGAATGGCAGTAAGCTTTTCGAGGCCAGCCGCAACAGCCACAACGGTAGGGATGCATGCCAAAGCATCACGCTCAATAGCGATCAGCCGATTATCAAGGACGGCTACAGGCTGTCCGTTTGCGTTAAAAAAGCGCGCGCAAACATCGCCAACGGCACCCGATTGGACCAGCCGTTGCTGGTCCCCGCTACTCAAGTGACCGTAGCGTATCAGTGGCGCGTTATCGTCTAGATTGCCAATCCCGACCAGAGCTAATTCAGCGCGTGCGGCGCTCTGCAACGCCTCTTGAATAGAGCCATCGCGCAGCATTGCCTCTCTGATATCTGGAGAATCAACGAGTAACGGAGCCTGTAGATAGTGAATGCGGCTATGTGGATAGAGAGAAGCAAGATGCCTGGCAAGCTCATGACCCTGAATACCTGGCATAGCGCGTCCAAAGCCTCCCAGCAACATAGAAATATCCAGGTGAGAGACTATATTCGCGGAGAGCATCGGCAGCATTGCGGAGAGCATACGGCCAAAGGAGAGTCCGAGCCGCACGTTATTGGTGAGCAGGCTTCCGAAATACTCAGCCGCTGCTGTAGCAACGCCCGTATTACCTCCATCTTCGTTTGCTACCACGACAGCACGCTTAATAGAATAACACTCTGCCAGTTTGCGACCGAGATCCTGGTGCAGGTTGCGTGGACGGCGAATTTCGATACGCACAATCCCTTCATCGCGTGCCTTTTTCAACTGCCTGGAGACGGTCGCGGGGTCGATCTCTAATTCACGAGCAATATATGCTTGTGTCTGACCAAGAATGAAAAAGCGCGTCGCCAGGTCCACCAGGAAATCAATGTCTGATTTATCCATACGGTAAATTTCTCTCAGATTAAATTACAAGAAATAGAGTGCTAGCGTTGCTGACCGACGCCTAGAGCCTGGCCACCGTCGATTGGAATAATTGCACCCGTCACCCAGGCTGCATGTGGATCGACGAGTTGTACAATCCACCAGGCCAACTCTTCCGGACTCCCCATACGTCCCAGAGGGACCGACGCTGTCAATTCAGCATGGACTTTGTCGATGTCATCACCCAGTACGCTAAGGATCTCCGTGGCAGTCGGTCCGGGTGCGATTGCGTTGACGCGAATGCCATCTTTTGCTAGCTCGGCAGCTAGACAACGTGTGAGATGTTCAATGGATGCCTTGGTTATAGAATACAGCGCGTTCTCCAGGCGAACCCATGAGCCAACCGAGGAACTCAGGTTGACAATAGCCCGTATGGGAGAGCGGCGCAGTGCGGGTAGTACTGCCTGAGTCAAGAAGAAGACACTTCGAACATTGGTTGCGAACAGCTCATCGAATTCAGTCGGCGTAAATTGATCGAACGGTTTGGCGATCAGACCAGCAGCATTATTGATAAGCACATCGATGCGGCCAAAGTGGTCGAGGACATGAGCGACAATCTCCTGTGCAGCGTTGGCTTCTGCAAGGTCAGCGACCAGTAATAGCGTCTGACCGCCAGCTTGCTCGATCTGTAGTGTAACTTTCGCCAGCTTGCTTTCATGTCGACCAATCAGCACGACGATCATCCCACGTTCCGCTAGTTGATGAGCTACAGCAGCACCAATCCCGGAGCCTGCACCGCTCACAATAGCTACGGGCTTATCTACAGGTGTCATCGCAATCTCCTTTGAGCATACACGTAGGTCACGTAGGTTAGATCGCGGTCATACCTCCATCCGAAGCCCAGGCTGCCCCAGTAACGTAGGCTGCTTCATCCGACGCCAGAAAGAGTATCACGGCTGCAACCTCTTCCGGGAGACCAGGTCGTCCCAGTGGGATGCTCTGTAACAAACCTTCGCGCTCTTTCTCGTTCTCCATGAAATATCTGGTCATTGGCGTGTTGGTAAAACCAGGTATGACTGCGTTCACCCGGATGCCAGAACGTGCGTAGTCGCTTGCCATCACGCGTGTTAGACCGTAGACACCCGCTTTGCTAGCGCTGTAGGCCGAGTAGCCAGGAGCACAGCCGAAGAGACCAGTAGGAGACGCGGTACAAATAACGCTACCGCCACCGGTGGCAAGGAGTGCGCGAATACCATGCTTACAGGTGAGGAAGTTACCTGTGAGGTTGACTGCGATGGTGCGATCCCAAACCTCTTTTGTCAGCTCATGAGCACGTGCATCTTCACCAACGAGCTCGATACCTGCATTCGCAACCACGATATCCAGGCCCCCCCATTGTGTGCTTGCCTGGTCAACGGCCTTTGCCATCTGAGCCTCGTCGGTTACATCAGTGATTAAAGAGAGTGCCTCGCCCCCCGAGGCAATGATGAGTGCATTGACTTCTTCGATGGCAGTGCGGTTGATGTCAATAAGACCTACCCTGGCTCCTTCTTGAGAGAAGCGGATGGCCGTGGCGCGGCCAATGCCATTGCCTGCCCCCGTGATAATCGCCCGCTTACCTGCAATTCTTCCGTTGATCATAGCATTCCCTTAAAAGCAAGCATGAGTGCAATTTCTTGCAAAGATTTCAAGGATTTGAATTAGCATACCATCGAAACGCTACTATGTCAAGCTTTGTAAGATACAGCGTAGTTTTTATAGAATGGTTTTAGAGGAATGACATGTATATTTTATCCATAGGATGAGTCTCAAAGGAGTAGCTTTAAAATAGTTCGTATTGGCTCTGGGTGATGGTGAAAGCACGAGCCGGAGAGCAGAATGAGTACGCTTCAGACTACGTAGATAGAGCAGTAGATCCCTTTTTTTACGGATTGCAGTGAGGGCATTGACCAGGAGGAGCGTGTCGTAAACCGTCAGAGCGCGGCACGAGTTCTCGATGTGTGCAAGATGGGCATCCCATTACCTCCTCGCGTACAAGCTCAGTTGCCCCTCCACACCACTCACATGGGAGTCCGGTCACCATATCTACTATGCCCCAGCCGGGTGTCCTGCAGGAGCTACATAATCGGGTCAGACGGCGGGCCAGTCGTATCGCCAGTCGGAGAATCACGCGCTGACGCGTTGGATTCATATGAGCGCGTAGGTCGGTCTCAACCAGCGCAAGATGATCTGGTGCGACATCTGCGCTTCTCTTAATCGTTCGAGCCAATGTCTCTGCATCTGTAATTCCCTTGACGATCTGTTCTGATGTGATTGCAGCGAGGGGTCCATGCGGCCTGACAATAAGACCGTGTGTTGGAAATTGTACTCGCGCTAGAAAGGGTGTTAGTTCGTCGATTGAGGAGGCTGTGCATTGCTCGGCTACTACCTGTTCGCTGACCAGCGTCTCCAGCACCTGTATTTCGCGCTCCTCGTCGACGAAGATCAGAAACTCGGTGTCAGCAAGAAGCATAGGCGACGCAGGATGCGGCCCAAAGCTGCCCTCATTGGCCAATCCAAGTGGAAGCTCGCTCATCTGCATACCCATGTGGGCCTTTTGCAGCACGACCTGGCGAGCGGTTCCTGGTCGGGGAATCTCTCCTGTAAAGGTGCCCAGCAGGTCTGTATCAATGTTCTGCGGAACACATACATCGAGACCGAGGGCGACAGAGAAGGGGCGTGCGATTTGCTGCTCTTTTCCATGTTTCGTGGCTAATGCTGCTCTGCGGCCTTCATAGGGATGCTCTCTTCCCGCTCGCCTTCTTTCCATCGCTCCTCCTTTCCTTTGATCTATCTCCGCCTTCTTGCTAGCGGAAGAGAGGGTGGGTATGATCCAGGTGCAATGCTAGTTCGCAATCGTCGAAAACTACCATGTTCTCTTCTCTCGTGGATGGTATGCGAAGCACGAGTTTTCCAGCTCGCTCTATGCTCTCTAGAAACTCTAGCTGCTGAGGAAGCTTGAATTGCAGCACCAGCCGCTGACTATGATGAGTGCGTCTCCGGTCTGTAGTCTCGATCTTAATGATGCTAACCAGTAAAAAGCTCTCGCTCACGCGCTGATCTAGCGTAAAAAATGTACACCAGTTCGGCCAGAGTTGCAGCTCCGCACCTGTCGGCCTGAGCAATTTTAGAGCATCAGAGTCCTCAGCGGCATCCAGATTGATGCTTGGGATAGGCTCAGTCTCAAGTACTTGAAATGGATGTGCTTCATGTCGCAAGGAGGCAATCTGCTCCTGCCAGAAGCTTCTGAGCACTGTTTGGCCGACTGCAAAGTTGCTGAGAATGTGCAACGTTACTGACTCCTGCGCAACACTTCTTTGTAATTTAGCTGATGAGACGTGCATCCGGAACTCCTTTCATCTCGATGACGAGCTATTCTGGCTCTTCGCTCGCTCATCAACGCTCTCCATTTGCTGCGTCTGTATCCAGGTAAGGTGTGAGGAGAGCTCGGAGGCATCAAATGGAAATACAGCCGGAGCTTCATCGGTTTTGCCTGTTATAGCCACCTGCCCGCTTTGTGCGATGGCTTCTAAGAACTGCCCATGCTGGCTGTGTAAGAAGCGGAGCTGGAATTGCTGGTCAGGAGTATCAGCTGAGGTAATGACCAGAAAGCTCTCTTGCACGCTTTTGTCGAGGGCGAAGAATGTTTGCCAGTGAAGGAACAATGATCCCGCCGCGTTGTTCTGGCGCAAGAGGTGCAGGAGCGCACGCACCTCGGCGCGCTCCCGCCGCTCTAGAAGCAAGCAAAGAGTCGGCAGTGGCTTCGTCCGCAGAACGAAAATAGGGAGCGCCCTATGTGCCAAACTATCGATCTGCGCTTTCCAGGTTGGATGTAGCGTTGTCTTTTCGCAGGTATTTCCTTGCAGAATGAGCAAAGATGGTAGCATCAGCCGATCTCCCCTCTTTAATAATAGACATGTATGAACGTGTGTCACTGGAGTTGCTAGCGGCTTTCATCTTCGCCCTGTGCTCGTGTGAAGCCAGGGGCACCATCAAACTCCGGCAGCTTCTCAATATGCATCCAGCGGTAGTGTGTGCCTATGCGCGTGAGCAGCGTGAGGATAGTTTCGTCACTCAGAGTACCGCTATTATCATTAAGAACAAAGCGGCAACGCCAATGATCCACGCAGTCAGTGCGAGCTCCCATAGATTGATAGACCTTTGTGCCACGATTAGAGATCATTTTGAGGTGTACGGGTAGACCGCTGACAAGCTTCTCCAGATGCTGGCCGAGCTCTTCGGGCGTGGTATCAGCCTCGACAAATATGTCTACGCCACTTTCACGACGCGATGTAACAGAAATAGTTTCCTGCTCTTTTGTAAGAGTGGGGATGGCAATCGGCTTGTATGCACGTACACTCGTTTGCGTGGGGTATTTGCCCAGGTTTTGTATGATTGCATCGGTGTACGCGCTGGTTGATAGAGCCTTCTTATCGCCTGCAATATCGCGCGTCGCGAGCCCCGATTCGAGAGTGACGAGCACAGCATTCTCTATATCCGTCGCCTTATCGATATATCCCAGGAAGCGCAGCAGCATAGCTCCGGTCAGTATCAGTGCGGTGGGGTTGATGACATTCTTGCCGGCATATTTAGGAGCTGATCCATGAACGGCCTCAAAAATAGCTACTTCACTTCCCAGGTTCGCTGATGGTGCGAAGCCGAGGCCGCCGATCAATCCAGAGGTAAGGTCGCTGAGAATGTCACCGTTCATGTTGGTAGTAACGAGTACCTCGAATTGTTCGGGACGACGTACGAGCTGATGGGCGCAGTTGTCTACAATAATATGCTGAGCTTTGATGTCGGGATACTCTTCGGCAACTTCCTCAAAGGTGCGCTTCAACATACCTTCGGTCAGTTTCATGATATTGGATTTGGTGACGCAGTGCACCTGCTTACGCCCCTCGGCCCTCGCGACTTCAAAGGCGAGTCGCGCAATCTTTTCACAACCCTTGCGTGAGATAAGCTTCAAACACTGTGCCACGCTCGGAGTTTGCATGTGCTCAATACCAGCATAGAGGTCCTCGACGTTCTCTCTCACCACAACCAGATCAATTCCTCGGCCACTAAAAGGAGTATGTACGCCAGGAAATTCGCGTACTGGACGGATATTGCCATAGGTCTCAAAGAGCTTTCTCAGCGTGACGTTCGCGCTTTTCTCGCCAAATCCGACAGGAGTCTCCAGTGGCCCTTTCAAAACAACGCGCGTTCGACTGATCGATTCGATAGTCTCTTTTGGAACGCCGGAGGCGATGCCACGCCGAAAAACGTTCATGCCTGCCTCGCACGCTTCCCAATCAATCGGGACCCGCGTGGCCTGAATAACCCTCTGTGTAGCCTGCACAACCTCGGGTCCAATTCCATCTCCGGGGATGACGGTCACAGTTCGTGTTCGCTGTGTGTTGTCCATACGGCTCTCCATCCTTCTCCTCTTTTAAGAAAAGTAGAAATTTGTTTCATGATAATTATAACATGAAATATATGTCGTATGTCAAGGCAGGAAAGGACTTCTTATGACACATTTTTTCTGAAGTAATTACTGCTGTTCTTCGCTCCGATGTGGATGTTCGAGGAGGAAAGCCAGGAGATCGCGTACAGTCTGGCCTTTTTGTGCAGGGTGTCGAAGTGGCATATCAAGAGAAATACTATAGCGATTGGTTCGTCCATCTCGGAAGCGTCGGATATAGCCCTCTTTCTCCAGGTCATCGGAGATGCGCTGCACTGCTCGCTCGGTAATACCGACGATGATGGCAATCTCTCTAGCTGTAATGTGCTCATTCTGCGCGACACAGAGAAAGACCTGGGCGTGATTAGTTAAAAAGGTCCATTCCGGCTTTGACATAATTCATCCTTTATAGTCGACAGAGATTGCATCGTTTCGTGGTCGCGAAACTCGTGACCTCCTCTTTATTATGTCATAGGAGTTAGGGAACCATACGCACTTGATAAGGAGCAAGCGAGACAACTGAACCATCAATGCTAGCTGTAATATTCTTTGCTGTCCTGTTTACAAGCATGACTCTGTTCGTTGAAGCAAGTGCTTCTATGCTTTCTGGAGCAGAAACAGTTGTTTTGTAGATTGGCGTTCCAGGAGCAAAGGAGCTTTTGAATGCTCTAAAGGATGAGTACCAGGGAAGAGTCTGACCTCCTCCGGCTGTTGTAGGCGTCCAGAGACCTGTATCAGAGGCTCCATCACCCAAACCTCCCCATGAAAGTGCAACTGCTCCACCAGCTTTCAGGAATTTAATCATCGCATAGGATTTAATAGCGTTGTTGTACTGGTCATTGCGTGTATTGGAATAGGACGTGGCATACCACTCTGCCAACCAGATAGGTAGAGTGGTAGCACCTGGATAGCGAGTGTTGTCAAGTGATCTAAGCGTAGTTACCAAATCAGCAAACTTTTCAGAGGCTACAAAGGCATTGGCCGGGTTTCGATCATCTCGATTGCCATTGCTGCCGTCTAGCGTAATAAATCCGGCACCTGCTTTATGTTGAAGCCAGTACAGCAGAACGTCGAGAGGCCGCTGATCGAATGTACCATATGCCTTGCTAATGGAAGAAAGCTTACTTTGATTCTTTGAGCCCCAGGTATCCATAACGACATAAGGGCCGCCGACTTTTATGCTCTCTGGTGCTATTCCCAATGACTTGGCGACTTGAGTTAATCTCTCATAGACCAGATTATACATAGAGGTGTAGCCATGCTTCGCATGCGCTGCACCTGAATCGCCAGGATCGGTCGTATAATCGTATGCATTGGTAACGGGATTGTAGTATCCTTTTAATTCATTCCACACTTGAAAATATCGAACATTATATGGCGCGGCCATATAGCGTTCCGCCACTCTTTGTACAAGGTGAAGCCAGGCATTCATTTTATTATCGAGGACGCGTGAGCTGTAGGCAATATCGGACCACTCGTCAGATGAACGCAGTAAGCGCGTCGAGCCGTCTGGTTGCAGTTGCCCCTTCATCCACCACGGAGCTTCACTCAAGGTGATAACTGGAGTGCCACCAGCGTCAAGGATTAGATGTAAACGACTATCTAAATAGCTCCAGTTACTCGGCTCAGGCTGAGAAGGGTCGGGCCACGGATCAGGCGCGCCCCATGCCATGATATGAGTGTTCTGATATGATATTCCCTGCCTGATCAATGATTTCACACTGCTAATAGCTCTACTATCATTGTTGTTCCAGGGATAGTTCAAACTACTATCTATATGCGTGATTCCAGGTGAAAATTGACTGGTACTAGAAGGGGAAGAACGGTCAACCGTGACACTTATTGCTGAAGCAGCTTTACTACTCTCTGTAGAAGTTGTAGGAGTTGCATGCGCGGTATTAGAAGAAACAGGAATCTCTGCACAAGAGCTAAGAACGAGACCAAAGAGTATTCCAAGAAGGAAGAGATGGATAACAGTCCTATCTTTCGTAGAATAGTGATATATAAATGAAAATCTTGTTAACAACATCTCGTTAATCTACCTTTATATTTTTAATCTCTTTTTTAGCGAAACGCAGAGTAGCATCCTGATCTTCGGATGAGTCCTCTTTGGTTAGCTGTAGAGTACTATCCCGGTTTTCTGATACATGTACTGTAGCCAGATGTAGAGTAGCATCCTGGTCTTCGGGTACGTCTTCTTCAGTTAGCCGTAGAGTAGTATCCTGGTTTTCTTGCTCTTTTGCTGGTGCAATCAACGGCTCTTTAAGCTTAGGCTCAACAGGTTTACTATCTTTAAAACGCATGACGACAAACTGCATGCTTACTCCTATAAGACAGAAACCAATGAGTACGCTAAGGATGCGAGATGGAGACCACCATCCTGCATATAATATGATACCCGCAATGCATGCATCGATAGCAAAGCTGAGAGCAATTGCAAGCATCCATTCTATTACGATCTCGGCCAGACGGAAGAAGCGCACCACCGTCATACCTGGACAGATCAGGAGAAACCACATCACTACTATTGGACGCACCGCAAGATGTGGGAGCGCAAAAGTAACAAGGCCGACGGCTAGAGCTGACAATAGAATAATTATCGTCCATAACCATCGAAGCCGGGACACTGATATCACGATTCTTACCTCTGTAGTCGTCCTTGTTTCAGTATATAGCAACGGAGAAGATCCAGCAAGAACGAACCTCAAGTATATATAGATCAGGTTTTACCTGTAAACAAGATTATTTGTGCATCTGCATTATCATATATAGACGTAAATTTACCAGAAGCTAATAACGCGTGCTCCAACTGGTCAAGGGTACCAGAGGGCAATCCATCAGCTTGAGCGGTGGCTTTCTGCGCACGTGTGAAGATGAGATACGTCTTAGGCGACTGTGTGCTTTCTATACTTTGTACAATAGCATCGACGTTTTTCGTGACGACAGCGCTAGAAAGGGTATCGCTCATCGTATCGAGATTGTATTTTTCATAATCCTGAAGCTGCCAGGGCGTCCCATCCCAACCTGCAAGGAGCAGAGAGCCAGATGGAGCCACATGGTAGAGCTGACGAACGCCAGCGAGTTCGGCATTTGTTATATAGTCCGAGCGTTCATTGCCATAGCGCGTGAAAAGAAATCCTCCTAGTAGGACGATGCACGTAGCTACAACCGCGCCCTTCATCCATAATGACTTGCTCCTGATAGGTGAAGTGTAAAAGAGGGAGGCAGCAAAGAAGACCATCAACGGCAATGTGAAGAGATAGATACGCAAGAGCATCTCGCCGCCGTAAGTCTGAACAAGCAGAAGCGGAAAAGGAGCGACTGCCAACAAGATATAGGTAACATCATGGTAGCCTTTCCGCAGGCGTAGAATGGCCCCTGCGAACGCGAGCCCCCAGACGAAGAGAGTCATAACGAGACGTATTTGGACAATAAACGAATGTTGAGAGTTGCCTTCCACCACCCGACTCGTCACATTATCGGTAACAGCATTACGAAGTTGACCTACATCACTTAAAAGCGAAGCAATGTGTCCGACCAGATATGTTTGAGCCATAAAAATGAACCATAGAGCAGTCATTGCAATCATTGCAATCGGTAACCAGCGTGGAGTACAGCGGCCGAAGAGAACAAGAGCAGCAATACTAATAATTGTTAGAAAAGGTGTAAGGGGATGACTAAACACAATGAACGCAAAGATGATGAGTACGCTAGCAAGTAGAAGTGGTCGCTGTCGCGGCTGACTCGCTGGAAGCATATCTGATGCTGTCAACCATGTATAGAGCTTCTGAACAAGAGAAGTGAGTCGTCCTAGATGCTGCAATCGTTGCGGCAGTTGGCGTGGCAGTGTTGATACTGGCGCTTTAAACCATTTGAGTAAGATAGCGATGATAAGCAGATACATAAAGAAGTTTAAGCCCTGGGGCGAGAAGTAGTCCTGCGCAATCCAATTCGTTACACAAAAGAACCAGAGTCCCAACCAGACGATACGTTTATCATTTGTAGCAGTAGTAAAGATGACATACATTGGTCCAAGATAGATCAGGTTTAAAAAGACAGGAGCCCATGCTGCATAGCTAAGGATATCATGATAACCAGCTATTTGTGTAAGGAAAGCACTGAATATAAAGAATCCCGGCCAATTGAAGTATGCATCTAAACTTGGATCAACAGTTCCAGTACGCATAATGTACTCTGTATATCCTGCGTGTCGATATACAATGGCGAAGCGTGGTGCCTCTTCAACGAGCGTTGTTATACCATAAAGCATGAAAATGAGGAGCAGAAAATGCAAAAGCATAATCGGCACTCGCAGTCTTTGCTGATTCAAAGTCAGACAAAAACTGAGTGTAAGGAGAAGCAGAGCAATAATAATTGATGCGGGCAGGACAGAGACCAACCCGAGATCGTTCATAAGACGTATGTTCACTGCATGAAGCGAGAGAGACCATAGCACGAGAGCAAAGATCGGAAGGAGCACAGATGCAGCATCGCGTACCAGTGAAACTCTGGAAGCTACTCTCACGCTCTTCTCTAACTCCCTTCCACAATTTCCACAGAAATGAGCATAGCGAGGGAGAGCGGCATTACAGTAACTGCACTGAATATCGCTCATAAAAATGGATGTCTTTAGAGTAGATACTGTTCCGTTCATGCTTTTCTGGTACCTTCTCGGAGCTTCCGCCAGAGTCTGTATTTCCTTCCGAAGATGTAGAGAGTCATATATTCTTAAACGCTTTCGTTCTCTAAAGGGTTTACGTTCCCTTGTTTGGCTGCTAGAAACTGTCATACTTGCTGTCACATTGATTGATGTGTAGAGAATGCAGCCCTGTATACAGGAGGGAACATAAATACAGCTTCTATACAGATGGCAACGACCCATCCCAGGCTTAGACCTACGAGACCATTCAGATGTGCTCCCAGCGCGGCAGCTCCTAATTCGAGTATACTGCCTATGGCTACCGGCAAAACAACACGTGTCATCCGGTTATGAATGCGCCCAACAGCTATATAGTGATTTTTGATAATTGTCGGAAATGCCCCCAAGCTGAGAATGCGCAAGCTCCAGGCGGCTTGCTCAGCATAATTATGACCAAATATATTTAATATTTGTGTTGCACCAAACTGGAAGAGAACATTTCCGATGATGGCGGTTAGCAGCGAAAGACCTAATGTGAGCCGTATCTTGCGACTCAGTTCTTCAGACTGCGAAGCATTAATTGCATAGAGTACTGTAGTCAAGGCATAGGAGGCAATGAATACCAGGCCGGAAAGCATCCAGGCCACATAAAACCATGCATTGATTGTTGCTGAAAGTACAACTGTCACGAGCACAGGCATAGCGGTGATAGGAATCTGCAGAATCAGATTGAGCACGTGGTGTTGCAGAGCTGGTAGGCCCAACCTATGCAGTGCCTTCCAGTCTGGCAGAAAAGCTTGTTTTGACCTGCTTACTTGTACCAGCACCAGCCCAAAGAGCGGAACTAACGAGATGAGATTGCCAGCCGCCCATGTCCCATAAATGATCGTACTTTCTTTTGTAAGCCAGAGTCCAGCCAAAAACAGTAGAATGAGTTTTACCAGGGCAAACAGAGTATTACGCCAGAATTGTAAGCTTCCTTGAAGCAATCCAATGAGCGCTTGATCGAGAACAACAACGATAGATGTCAAGCTAACACCTGCCGCAAAGAGGAGAATGGTACTAAGGTGTGCGCGAAACGCCTGAAAATCGGTCGATAGATAGGGAGCTAGAAGCACGAATAGCACACCTCCACACGCTCCTACGCCTCCTACAAGAAGGAGAGCGGCGTTGATAAGAGACCACTCTTTCCCCTTTTGACGTGGCAGTTCGCCGATCAACAGCGTTCCCAGTCCTAATACGAAGATAGCGCCTAGAAGCGTCATCGCGGAGATAGCAGCAGAGGCCAGACCTACGACTTGTGGTGGAAATTCTCGTGCTGCTATCCACCAGTAAGCGAATCCAAGAACACCAGTCACAGCCGTTGTAGAAACCAGTGATAGCGTATTGATTAATAGTGCTCTATTTGTATTCACCCATTGATAGAGTTTACCCCTTCCTGTCATAGATACCGGTGTTACATCTATGTTGTTCATGGTCTATCCTTCGCCTGAGAAAGGTGTAGCTGCTTACTATTGATTGACATATGTGTACTTGTGTATTTGCGAGGATGCAAACGTTGAATTACCACACCACGCGCATATCCAGCAGTCGTAATGGCCAGTCCGGCCATAACGGCTCCAGTCTGCGCTAATCCTGCGCCATCAAAATGGACTATCCCTCTTATCACGCCACGAATTACTGCGCGTAACAGCATCCGAACAATATAATTCCGCTCAGTCGCCAATCCGTCTTTTGCTCCAACATATTGAGATACAAGAGCTTTTGAGAGACCCTCCGCGAAGCAGCGCGACCTGAAATACTTCCAGGTGGCGCGAATGGACGGAATACGGTGGTGAATGCGGGCGTGCGGCTGGTAGAGAAAGATGTGCTGAGGCCAGTGCTGGCTAGCGCGGATACAAAGTTCGGTCTCCTCGCATCCCATAGGAAGCGTGCCTATGCGTCCCATATCTGTCCTAAAGCCACCAACCGCTTCAAACATCTCACGTCTATAACAGGCACAACCTCCATAAGGGTTACGTACAACGATCGGTTGCTCAGGGATGTCTTGATAGGTGCAACCGAGAACCCAATAAAATTCGCTTGGGAACCAGGCTGGCTGTGTACTTAGCCACTCTGGCTCAACGGTTCCGCCTACTCCTAGCACGTTCGGGTTCTCAAAACATTGCTTGAACCGGGCAAGCCAATCCTTTTCTGCTGTCGCGTCGTCGTCAAGAAAGGCGATCAAGCCTGCGCGCGCAGTAGCAATTCCGCTGTTGCGCGCACCGGATAATCCCTGTGCTTCACTGTTTTCTATGACTAGGATATCAGGAAACTCCTCTCGTGCACGTGCCAGTAATTTCTGGTTATGATCAATGACGAGAATGATCTCTTGTGGTCGCTGGCTTTGCTGCCGCAGTGACTCCACGGCAGCGATGAGGTCGAGCCAGCGTGCTTCAGTATAAGCACAGATAATGACAGAGACATCTAGTGTTGCTGTTGTCATTGTGCGAGCGCTCCTTCGTGGAAATGCCGTGTGAGCAAGGCCAGGCTTCGTCGAGCAATCTGCCAGATTGGTGTTCTGGCACGTGCATATAGTAAGGGAAGGAGTGGTGCGTTATGCCCATCCAGAACGGTGGCCAGAGCATCGATACTGGTATCAGCTTTTACCATCAGTCGAGCCAATGTGAAGGGATCGCTGGCCTGCGAGCTCATGGCGTGCTTGACGGCACACGCCGAAGTATAGCCTGCCTCCTGAACCTGTCGACGTACAGCAGGGGTATAATAACCAAAGGGATAGGCAAAGCTTGACACAGGCTGACCGAGATGCGATTCCAGAAGCGCCTTACTCTGCACAATCTCAGTGCGCGCCTCAGCCTCAGAAAGAGTATCAAGTTGAGGATGGCTATGGGTATGACCACCACATTCAATACCGCTTGCACTGATCTCGCGTAACTGTTCCCAGGAGAGCATCGGGCGGTCTGCCTCGCCTTCGTGCTGTAACCAATGACTTGTCTCATTCACAAAGCCAGTCGCTACATAGAGTGTGGCTGCAAAATTGTAACGCTTGAGGATGGGAAGGGCTTCTGTATAAAAGTCGGCGAAGCCATCATCAAAGGTTAAAACGATCGGTCGCTCAGGAAGTCCAACGCCTCCCCTCGCTTGTGCCTCTGTAAACTGTGAGACTGTAATAGGAGTATATTTGTGCTGGTGCAGGTAGGCCATCTGCTCGTCGAACGATTGCGGAGACACGGCGAACTGCTTAAACTTCATACTAGCATGATCGGAGATGCTGTGATACATCAGAATTGGTATCTTCTGTATCTCAGGCTGCGTCGAAGGAATGCGCTCTTTCACAATCATTTTGAGCACCCGCCAGCCGTCACGAAACGTGCGTAAGTTGCTTTGCCCAAAGAAGCGTGAGCGCTCGATGCTCGGAACTTCGGCTATCTTTAAGCCTGCTTTGTGCATACGGATATTCATCTGTGTCTCAATCTCGAAGCCATCACAGTCAAGGCGTATCTCGTCGAGACAATGCTTCCAGAAGGCATTATAGCCGTAGCAGAGGTCGCTATAGCGCGTCCCGAACAGGATGTTAACGAGCAGACTTAGTCCATAGTTGCCCAAACTGCGCAAAGGAGTAATATCATGACTTCCACCTCCTTTGACAAAGCGCGAGCCTTTTGCAACGTCGTTTCCCTCTAGCAACGCATCTATAAAACGTGGAATCTCGTTTGGGTTGGTTGATCCATCGGCATCGATCATTACGATAATATCGCCGGTGCAAGCTGCGAAGCCAACACGAAGGGCATCGCCCTTGCCTTTCCTCTGTTGCCTGATAATCTGGATCGTTGGTAGTAGTTGCTGTGCGACCTCAATCGTCTTATCGCTTGAATGTCCGTCTACCAGGATGACCTCGCTAACGATGGACGGAATGTCCGGTAACACATAGTGAAGATTCTGTTCCTCATTACGTGTTGGTACCACAACACTTATCTTTAGCTCTCGCTGTTGTTCTTGCATGATCGTACCCTTTATCTATGTGCATGATCGTAACGTTTTTAAGATGTGCATGATTGTAACATCGCTATAAATCGATAATTATGTATGTTTCGCATTGGCTTGTGCCTTCTGTAGGCTGCTACTGAAGCACTGTGCCAGTTCTTGAATATAATCGGTAACACAGGACATATGCGTGCCAGGAACCACGTAGCTCTCTATATCCTCACTGTTTTTGAGATCGGTTATCGGAAGCCACACATTCTCGATGCCTGGCTCTTCACTTGCCCAGTAGAAGGTCATTCTGCCGGAATAGCCACCAGTTTCATATCGTGACATGATTCCTGCGAATCCACCTACATAGTCGTTGTAAAGGGCATCAACAGGTGGGAACATAGCATTGAGACGTGGATCGATCGCCAGCAATTGGCCGAAATCCTTTACTCTCTCGCCAGAAGGGAATAGAAGTCTATATATGTGCCGGAGTGCATGACGTGTGCGGATCAGCAGATTGATCTGCTGCCTTTCACTGAGCGGAAGAAACTTTCCTATCCGTTTGTTCATCGCACGCACTGCCTCGTACTGTATAGGACCTGTAGGATTGATTAAGCCGAGAAAATCGATCTGCTCTCCGGCCGCTTCAAGCTGACGAGCTATTTCATAGGCGAGCAAACCACCATTGCAAAACCCGCCAAGCAGGTATGGACCCTGAGGTTGAACAACTCGTATTGCCTCAATATGAGCCCTCGCAATCTCTTCGAATGAGGGAAGAGTATGCAGACCATTAAACTTGTATGGTTCCAATACATAAAATGGTTGATCTGGCCCTAACACCCGACCCAAAGCGAAGCAGTAGAAAGCTCCACCTGTCCAGTCACCATGCAAGAAGAATAAAGGCCGCTTTGAGCCACTAACCTGAACCGGCAGGAGAGTGGCTCGTGTGCTTGTATCTCCTTGCTGATGCAGAGCCTCTGCGAGTTGCTCTATGGTTGGCCCTGAGAAGAGTGTGGAGAGTGCGATACTCTTCCCGAAGACATGCTTCATGCGATCGACAAGACGAGCTGCTAGTAAAGAGTGTCCACCCAGGTAGAAGAAGTTATCTTTGATGCCAATAGGGCGTACATCCAGTAACTCTTCCCATATTTGTGCAAGCTGCTGATGCACCAGCAACTTCGGAGCCACATAGCTGTCTTCCTCCACGAGCTTTTTCAGTTCGGGGGTTGGCAGGGCGTTGCGATTAATTTTTCCAGTGGGGAGCAGAGGCAGTGCATCCATTGGCACGAAGGCAGCCGGAAGCATATACTCCGGCAACCGCTCTTTGAGATAGCTCCGTAGTACCGATACCTCTAGCTTCTTCCTCTGGTCAGCTACGACGTAAGCGATCAGCGCTTTGTCTCCAGATGCACCCTCACGCGCCAACACAACGACCTCGCTCACATCTGGATGCTGAATCAAAGTGGCCTCAATCTCACCTAATTCGATCCGGAATCCGCGGATCTTGACCTGCTGATCGGCGCGACCTACAAACTCGATGATGCCATCGGTACGGTAGCGCACAAGATCGCCGGTGCGATACATACGCGCATTAAGATCGTTGCTGAAGGGATCGGCAACGAAGCGCTCAGCCGTCAGTTCTGGGCGATTAAGGTAGCCTCGGGCCAACAGCGGACCTCCGATGTTCAATTCGCCTACCACGCCAACTGGAACGAGATTGCCAGCATGATCCAGAATATAGAGCTTGCGGTTGGGCAACGGCCGACCAATGGGAACCGTATCGGCAGCAAGCGTGGCTTCTGACCAGCAATCAATATCGTAGAGGGTGGTAGCGATAGTTGTTTCCGTTGGACCATAGGCATTGAGCAAGCGCACCGAGTGGAGTTCCGTTTGTCGCCAGAGGGACAGTGCTTCAGCCACTAACTTGTCCCCTCCCGGTATTACCAGTCGTAGGGAGGTAGGAAGTGACGCTTGTGGAACACTTGCCCAATCCTGTGCCACGTGATGCCAATAAGCGGTGGGCAGGTTAGCAACCGTCAAGCCATACATTTTGGCCTTGTCGCGTAGTTCAGCCGGAGACCAGACATCGGGGCCGCGCAGCACAATCCGTGCCCCCACTAACAGAGGGGCAAGGACTTGCTCCAAAGAGGGGTCAAAGGTGATGGCGCTAAACTGCAGGACGCGATCATCGGCTTGCAGGTCGAAGGCGTCGGTTATGATCTGGCAGTGCGTGGTCAGGACAGCATGCGAGACGAGCACGCCTTTGGGTTGACCCGTCGAACCTGACGTATAGATCACATAGGCAGATTGCTCTCCCTCCACCTCGTTTATGGGATCGTCTATGCTGTGCTGAGCGATCAACGCCTCGTCAGTATCCAGACAAACAAGCTGAAGCTTCTGCTGGGGGAACTGGTGCACCAGGTGCTGCTGTGTGAGCAGAACGGGCATATGGGTATCGTCCATGATAAAGGCCAGGCGTTCACGTGGGTAGGCCGGGTCCATCGGAACATAGACACCGCCAGCCTTGAGGATAGCCAGCAAGCTGACAATCATAGCGATCGAACGTTCCACACACATACCCACTATGACTTCGGGACCGACGCCGAGTGCTTGTATGTGATGGGCAAGCTGGTTGGCGCGGCTGTTGAGATCGTGATAGGTCAATTCCTGGTTTTCGAAGACCAGGGCGACGGCATCGGGAGTGCGTGCCACCTGCTCTTCGATCAGGCGAGGCAGGCTCATCTGAGTCAAGGGCACTTGTGGCGCTTGCCAGTCAACCAGCAACTGCTCTTGCTCAGCCTGTGTGAGCAGTGGAAGCTGAGAAAGAGGTTGAGCTGGGTTAGCGATCATCGCTTCTAGCAGGATCTGCCAGTGACGCATCATGCGAGCAATCGTTGCCTCTTCGAAGAGGTCGGTGCTGTACTCAACTGAGCCGAGAAGACCGTCAGGGCGCTCGGCGAGAGCCAGAGCCAGGTCGAACTTCGTCGACCCTGTTTCTAATCCCAGCGAGGTCAACTCCCACGATGAGGAGATGGTGGGCAGAGGTGGGTCCAGAGTGAGTAAGACCTGAATAAGAGGAGCAAAGCTCAGGGAGCGTTCGGGCTGGAGCTCTTTGACCAGCTGCTCGAAAGAGACTTCCTGATGCGCCTGAGCGGCAAGCACCGTCTCTCGCACCCGTTCAAGTAACTCGCGTACAGTTGGATTGCCGGAGAGATCACTGCGCAGGACCAGGGTATTGACAAAGTAGCCGATCAGATCGTGAGTCTCCTGCTGGTTACGCCCAGCCGTGACAGTGCCGAGAACCAGATCATCTTGCCCTGTATAGCGGTGCAACAAGGCTGTGAATGCGGTCATCAGCGCTGTATAGAGCGTAACGCTTTCCTGCTTGCTGAAATTCTTGAGGCGTTGCGTTGTTGATGCAGAGAGCGCAAAGGTGTATATGCTGCCCTTATGTGTTGAGACGGTAGGACGCGATCGATCGCCAGGCAGTTCTAGTACGGGAGGTACTCCGGCCAGGTGCTCCTTCCAATAGTCTAGCTGCTTGCCCACACGTTCTTGTTGCCAATGCTCTCGCTGCCAGAGGGCAAAGTCCGCATATTGGATAGGTAGGGCTGGTAGGGCCGTCGGTCGTCCTATGGTGAAGGCATCGTAGAAGGCCGAAAGATCCTGGCACAGGATGCCCTCTGACCAACCATCTGAGACGACGTGATGCAGCACCAACAATAAGACATGCTCCTCTGCTCCTAGATGGAAGACAGTGGCGCGTAGCAACGGACCACGAGCCAGGTCAAAACGCTGCTGGATTTCATGAGAAATCAGGCATTTCATTTCGGTATCGCGTTGCTCTTCAAGCTGTTCTTGCAGGTCCACGACCGTCATGGCTACCTTCATTGTAGGAGCGATCACCTGCATAAGCTGTTCATCATGAAGCATAAAGTTTGTTCGCAGCGTCTCATGCCGCTCAACAAGAGCCTGTATGCTCTGTTGCAATGCTTCCATCTCAAGGTGTGTGTGTAGACGAAGGAGAGTTGATAAGTTATAGGCTGCGCTTTCCTGCTCCATCTGGTCTACTAACCATAGACTTTGCTGATTCAAAGAAGCAGGAAGAATAATAGCCTCTTCCGTCAACCTTTCATCCAGTTGTGCAGTAGAGGTTGAGTTGGTAGGCAAACGATACTGCTCTCTTGAAGCTAACTCTATCATAGGAAGCATAGAGGGTAAGGTTGTGCTGCTCTGCTGTTGATCGATGAGCTGGGCAAGTTGAGCGACTGTAGGAGCATCAAAGAAACTACGCAAGGGTAGCTCAACAGAGAAGTCTGTTCGCAGGCTGGCGATTACCCGCATAGCCAACAACGAGTGACCTCCCAACGCGAAAAAATCATCATCGATGCTAATATATGGAACACTGAGGACCTTTGACCATGTCTGAGCTATAATTTCCTCTGTTGGAGTGCGTGAAGCAGTGATCTGCTTTGAGCGTCTTGTATAGTCGGGTGCAGGAAGAGCACGGCGATCTATCTTGCCGTTAGCAGTGAGTGGAAATGCGTCAAGTCCTATGATTGCTGAAGGAATCATATAGTTCGGTACATGATCTCCTACATACGTTTGCAGATCCTCTTCCGTAACGGCTTGTCCTTCTTTAGGACGTATATATGCAACCAGGCGTGTATCGCCAGGGGAGGCTTCGTGTGCCACTACTATCGCTTTCCGCACCGCCGAATGCAGTTCAAGAACTGTCTCGATCTCACCCAGTTCGATACGAAAGCCACGGATCTTTACCTGGTGATCCAGGCGGCCCAGAAACTCGATGTTCCCATCTGCTCGATAGCGGGCCAGGTCACCAGTCTTATAAAGGCGAGCATTCGGCTCAGTACTCCAGGGATGAGGAATAAAGCGCTCAGCAGTCAACTCAGGGCGATTCAGATAGCCGCGAGCTATGCCGGCACCTCCGATATAAAGTTCTCCTGGCACATTGATCGGCACAGGCTGTCGATGTTCATCTAATATATAAAGCTGTGTATTGGCAATTGGGCGACCAATCGAGATAGGACCAGAGAGCGAGGCTGTGGCAGGCACCTCATAGATGGAACATCCTACTACGGTCTCCGTCGGCCCATATTCGTTGATTAGCCTGGTAGCAGGAGCATACGTACGCCAGAAAGAAACATCCTCTGCTAACAACGCCTCGCCACCAATAACCAATGTCCTTGCTTTTGCCGCATTTCCTATCGGTAACGTCTGGCTAAGCAATTTAAGGTGGGCCGGAGTAATCTTCACTAAAGTCACATCGCTATTGTTGTCTAAAGCCTCGTGAAGTGCCTCGGTTCCCTTGTCCTCGGGTAATAGAATCGCCTTTTGTCCTACAAGCAGAGGTGAGAATAGACTGGTAACAGTCAAATCAAATCCAAGCGGTGAATGAACAAGTGTCCCTTGCCCATCTGCTGCTGCATACGCTTGCGTACACCAACTGAGATAGTTGACGAGTCCTTGATGAGGAATCATCACTCCTTTTGGCCTGCCAGTCGACCCAGAGGTATATATCACATATGCAAGATGGCGAGGCTGAACATTGCCAATTAGATTAGTATCGTCCTCCTGAGCAATCGTATCCCAATCTGAGTCCAGGTAGACTGATGCAGCTCTGTGAGCAGGAAGGACCTCTTTGAGCCGTTGCTGAGTAAGGAGCACCGGTGCCTGAGCGTCCTCCAACATAAAGGCTAAGCGCTCTGCTGGATAGGTAGGATCGAGAGGCAGGTACGCTCCTCCCGCCTTCAAAACGCCCAGTAGGCCTATAACCATCTCAAGAGAACGTTCCATGCATATACCAACCAGCACATCAGGTCCCACTCCTAGAGTACTTAAGTGATGTGCGAGCTGATTAGCCTTCCTATTGAGCTGATTATAGGTCAGGTAATCATCGTAAAAGCTTACAGCTACTGCATCAGGAGTTAATTCAACCTGTGCTTCAAACAATTGATGAACGCATTGATCTTTTGGATAATTCCGTGCCGTATTATTCCATTCTACAAGGAGCAAGTGTCTCTCTTCCTCAGTTAGGAGTGGAAGCTCGGTCAAATGTTGCATCGGGTCAGCAACGATTCCCTCTAACAGTCTCTGCCAATGACCATTCATACGGCTGATAGTTGAAGCATCGAATACGTCGGCGTTGTATACAAAGTTGCAGCTTAATCCTTCAGCTTGATCAACAATTTCAAGATGAAGGTCTGGAACATTTCTATGCTCATCAGTATATACTACTGTCCAGCTTATTGGTAAAATCTGTGGTGAGGATAGATAAGAGAACATCACTTGAAAAAGTGGATGATAACCGATATTTTGTTCTGGACGAAGTGCATCAATAATAGACTCAAGCGGTATGTCATCATGTTGATGAGCTAACACGATAACCTTTTGTACCTGTTGCAGCAACGCACAAAACGTAGGATCACCCAACAGATTGGCGCGTAGCACGAGTGTATTAAAGAAATCATCTGTGAATTTTTGGGCTTCGGAATTTTTGCCGTTCGCAGTAACTGTTCCAAGAAGGAAATCATCTTGCCCTGTATAGCGGTAAAGCAATGTTTGAAATGCTGCTATCAGGGTTGTGTATAAGGTTCCATTTGTCTGAAGACTAAGAGTATAAAGCGCATCTGTAAGTTGCCTGGATAGTATGAAAGTTTGTCTCGACTCGGAGTAACCTTGAATCGATGGGCGTGAATGATCTTTCGGCAGATCCAGAACTTGTGGCGCATCTGCAAGCTGCTGCTTCCAATATGCTAAATGATCCTGCATTTGCTGATCGATATATTCAAGAATTTTATTCGACATGAGTCTGACGTCCTTGCTAGTGATATAAGTGCTTATTGTAAACTGTGACCTTATTGAATTGTAAAAGCTTCATAAGGTAGATGAAGAGTATCATGACCACCTTATATCAAGAGAGAGTCTTTAGATCATAAAAAACTAGTGATGTAAAAGAAATGAGTGATTTACATCGTGCACGGTTGTGAAGAAAGAACTGAAAGATGCGGATACTGCCTGTGAAGTAAAAATCGACAGAAAATTACATGAACAACCCTCTTAAAAAATTCCTTCTTTAACTTTGGAATCGTGAATAATCCTGAGTAATCGATCTCTCTTGCGCGGGTAGCCAATAGGACTGAATATTCTCTATCGACTCGTATTGTCATTCTTTATATGTCTACGTTTAAAATAGAAAGAAGGATTACCAAATTACCTATAATATTTAACGCGAAATTCGCTATTAAGCAACAGCAGAGTCAATTCTCATTAATATATTAGCTCTTGCATATCGAGTAAGAGTGCTTTTTATCTCGCTCTTATCGCTACCTGAGAACAGACGCTTGATATCCTTATTATCGGGTAACGTAGAAGTAGAAATTTTTAAAACAAGTGTGTGGTGGTTATTAATAGTATCGGCGAGACGGTAACTACTCTTAAGCACAGCACTGAGAGTGTTCTATGAGGGTAGCAATGTTCAGGAGAGAACGTTTTATATAAGGGGGGCGAGTACTCGCCCCCCTTATGAAGCATTTCTTAGCACTTTACTGCTTGAATCTCATTTAGAGGTCAAAGATGTGACTCTCTCCGGATTTGAGCTCCCGGACTCGGTCTCCGACACCGACTTTCACCGATCGATTCAGGCTATCGACTTCGGCATCGACTCGCAGATGGCTGTCCTCCAGAGTAACCCTGATCAGCAGCCCTCTAAAGCGCATGGGAAGGGTCAGACCGCGTAGATGGCTTATAGCTCTGGGGTTGAAGTAGAGGACTCCGTCGCGAATCACCTCGCCCAGATAGCTACGTTGTACCAGGTCCAGCGTCCCCGACATCACACCCATGTGGATGCCCTCGGCCGTGGTGCCGCCCTGCACATCGCCAACATCGCTCTCCAACGCCACCATATACCGATCCCAGGAAGTCGTCAGATCGATCTCAGAGTAGACTCCAGCGTATGTGACGAAACTCAGGGTGGAACCATGTGAGGTTCGGGTATCATAGTAGGCCACATTTTCGCGCAGCGTCTCGGGTGTGTACGAGTAGCCGAGGCGTTCGAAAATCTGCTTTAGCTCATCCTGCCGGAATAGATAGAACAAGAGCACGGTGTCCGCCTGTTTCAGCAACTTGTAACGGTCTGGCTCCTTTCCCTCTGCTCGTAAGATGCGGTCGAGCCTCTGGATGTTGTCGTACTTCTGCCGATAGGCATCCCAGTCCAGTTCTTCCAGGTCATCCCAGCCTTCGAACTGGCTCATAATGCTATCGGCGAGGAAGGGGACGTACATCTTGCGACTCATCTCCTTCCAAGTCTCAATCTCTTGATCAGTGAGGTCAATCCGCTCTCTAAGTGATCGCCTCCGACGCTCTGGGAGCATATCGAGCAGCTTGCTCGCAATGTCTGAGATCCATGCCACCATGACGTTGGTGTACGCGTTGTTGCGCAGACCCGGCTCAGCGGAGTCTGGGTATTTCTCGTGGAACTCGTCGGGGCCCATGACGCCGTGGATCTCATAGCGGCTCCGTGCCGGGTTGAAGTGAGCGATGCTGGACCAGAAACGTGCGATCTCTATCATCATCTCGGCACCCGGCCCAAGCAGAAAGTCGGTATCTCCTGTGGCCTGAAGGTAGTGCCAGATATTGTAGAAGATGGCCGCGCTTACGTGTCTCTGGTTCTGGCTCAAGTCTGGTTCCCATAATCCGGAGCGTGGGTTGAGGTGGACGACCTGTGTTTCTTCCTTGCCGTCGCTGCCACTCTGCCAGGGGTACATCGCGCCTCGATAACCGGCGTCGCGAGCCAGTGCGCGTGCCTCGTCGAGTCGGCGGTACCGATACATCAAGAGGCCGCGCGTGATCTTCGGCAGTCGGAAGTTCAGGAAGGGATAGATGTAGAGCTCATCCCAGAAGATGTGGCCGCGATAAGCTTCTCCGTTGAGACCCCGTGCGGGAACGCCAACGTCCAGGTCGGCCGTATGAGGGGAGCATGTCTGCAGAACGTGAGAGGCGTGGAAGCGCAGCAGGAACTGGACCCGGTCGTCGTTGGGTACCCGGATGTTGCAATCATCCCATAGCTCGTCCCACGCACGTCGGTGAAGATCGAATGCCTCGCTGAAGGTGCCAAAGCGTCCGACCGCCTTCTCCGCGTTGGTCAAAGGCTCGTTGATCGCCTGATCGTGAGAGGTGTAGAACGAGGCCAACTTCTCGACACGAACCGATTGTCCTTGCTGGAGGTCGAAGCCTAGTGTCTGATGGATGTAATCCTCCATCTGATAAAGCCCGCGTTCGGCTTTCAACTCACCCGAGTCTACGTACACGCGCGTCCGTACTGCCTCAGCGATGTAGATGCGGGACTGACGAGTCTGCGCTATCAGAGAGATGGTGTCTGCACTCGGAGTCCGGCTGGTTACTGGATGCACATGGCGACCCTCAAGCTCGCGGTAGCGGGCGACGCCCTGGTTGATGACGCGTGCGTCAAGTGCTGTGATAACCTCCACGGAGCCGGACCAATTCTCGGCCGTGATGATCCACTCTAGAGCTGCTTGATGCATGTCGGCCATGCTCACGAAGCGTCTGCTGGAGAGTGTGGTCTCGCGACCTCGGCGATCGCGAAAGCGAAGCCTGCGCATTACCGTCGCGTTGTGGAGGTTCACCTCATGCCGATAGCTCAAAAGCTCGACGTTCTTCAGTGTAATTGGCTCATCGTCGCCGATCCGAAGCTTGAGTATGAGCCAGTTGGGAAGGTTAACCAGGTCCTCATTGAGCACTGGATGGCCGCCCATGATAGTTGTTTCTCGGTTATAGCAGCCATGTGCGTAGGTACCTGGATAGTGGACGTCATCCACATCGGCCCACTCGGCGCTGCCACGTGTGCAGAAATAGCCATTGCCAGTCGAGGTCAGCACCTCCCGCAACCTCTCCTGCTCGGGTTCAAAGGAGTCGTAGGCTAGCGTCCAGTTCTCTGGAGTGGATTCAGGACCTTCAATGAGTGGCGTAGGCTTTCCCTTCATAAAGTCCAGAGTAGCGAGTCTATCGAGGAACTCCTCCACCTCCTCAATCGTGTTTAGCACGTAGTCTGCGGCGGTGGTGCGGTTGGCGCTCTCAGGGTCGTCAGCGCTCCCTACAAAGATGCTCAGACCTCTCCCTGAGAGAGCTCGGAATGCGTCCTCGTCGGTGATGTCGTCGCCTAGATAGACGGGAACCACGTCGTCTCGATCCAGACCCAGTGCCTCAAGCAGGTAGAGTACTGCCTTGCCCTTGTCCCAATCCAGCTTAGGTTGGATCTCAAAGACCATCTTGCCCGGCGTGATCTTGAGTTCCTCTGGATGCTCGCCGAGGATGGCATCAACGATCTCCTTGACGCGAGAGTGCTGTTCTTCCTGTACTAGGCGAAAATGAGCGGCCACCGAACTCTTCTTGGGCTCGACCAGAGCTCCCGGAAGGTCGGCCAGCTCGGCGCGAAGCCTTACCTCCATCTCTCGCAACAGGCTCTCGAATGACGCGCCCTCCTCACGCTGTATAGATCCGCCGGCCGGGCTCCAGATATCAAAACCATGGCTGCCCGCCACCGTTAGATTGTCGAGACCCATAAGTTCCTGCACGATCCTGCGGTCGCGGCCACTGACCACGCCCACGTGAACTCGTTCGGCCAGCCTCTGCACCGCCCTTCGCATGCTATCTGAGATTATAGCATCCTCTGGTCGGTCGCGGATCGGAGTCAGGGTCCCATCGTAGTCAAGGAACACGGCCGGTTGCCTGCCGACGAAGTGCTGAGCTAGCCCAGAGCCTTCGTCGAGCGCATGCGGTAGTTCACTGATCTGCCTTATCATAGTTGCTCGCCTGCCTTTGCGTCTCGCTTCTGCCGGATGCCCTGACGAAGTTTCGTTTGTTCCTCCTGCATCGAAAGCGCCGGAGGACGCCCATTTGAGTCAGCACACAACGCTTCAATTCTGGGATAGATGGCACTCAAATTGTTGAGCATGACCACTTCACGCAATTCCTGTTCGGTTGTCACGAGAGTGTCTCCTCTCTCCAATATCTATTTATTTCGTCTCACCCTTTGCAATAATAGCACACGCCACTGCAACCGTGTTGGGAGACTTAAGATGTGCACTAGATTTTCATCTTTTGCCGTTATGCATCCCCTGGAAGAATGCATTCCTGGAATGAAAGGGTAGTTTCAAACGACAAAAAGGAGTAGGAGAGACAATGGAATCTCGTTATTCTTCTGTACTGGATAACAACATATTTATAATGTTAAGCTCCTGCGACATAAAAAGATACTTGCCGGTAAACATTTTGTTTCGTGCTTCACTTAAGTTGAGACTGCGGAAAACGATAAAGGGAAAAGCATCGTAGTTGCTCCCAATCGGAAGCATGCTATCTGAAGGGTAGAGTGCGCGGATGTAACGATCCAATAAGGTGTGAAATGGAAGATTAAGTGGGTTGTCCTGGTCTTGCGGTTCTCGGTTGCTCTCAAAGTGCTCTTTCATCTCCTTCGCGGTGAGAAAAGTGGCGAGCGGAAAGGCATAGTGCTGATCAGTATGGCTACTTTCTTGTTCGTAATGAGGGATTTTCTGTTCAGCCATGTCCTGCAAGGCTCGGATAAGGGCAATCCCATCCTTCAAGGCAATGTGGAAACTTGGTGGATAGCGGTCATCCTGGCTTAGATTGTACATAGCTTTGAGTAAATCAACCTCTTGCTTCTTATTTTGCTCAAGGACGCGTTCAAACTGCATCCAGTATGCTTCTTGCATCGACATATTCACAATTGGGACGATGAGTAAGCTTCCGTTCACGTGTGCGTTTTCTAGTGGCTGATAGTTCAATAGCTGATTGAAGCCATGAAGTATGCTTTGCTCAAAATCGTACGCAAACGTAGGAATAATAGGGATGTAATGGTGCCTCTCGATCTCGTTGCCGTTACGCTTTTGTTCTGCAAGTGGTCGTAGGCTGATATGGACGTGTTCCAAAATCTGGGTCAAGCTTTCCTCTACGACCTGTAATCGCTTATCCTCATAGTGGCGACGCGACAATGTTTGCGCTTCTTTAATCAGATTGCTGATGCGCGTTGTGAAGGTCTCACCGACTGAATCAATTGCTTTTCCGCCGATTGGAATCATCATAAAATGCTGGTTTACTCCCAGCTTCAAGCTACCGGAGATACGGGTCATAATTGAGGTTTTTAGAATGATTAGGACGTTGAGCAGATGGACCATGCTTTCTCGTACAGAGTAGGCCCGATCTGTGCTATCCGTATAAATGATCTGGTCCGTCAGGTAAAAGATCAACTTTTTTTCTTCCTGGTCGCGATCCCCGCCGCGTCCACGATAAATAACCTGTAGAATCTCCATGAGGTTCTGCTCAATTTGAAAATGAGGAATATCAACAAGAATCTGGGTGGCCTCGGGGAAAGAGAGCCCCGGCTGGCGGATGCAGTCATAAAAACCACTCTAGCAGTTTTGCGAAACTCTTTAATATCCTGTTTATCTCTTTCTGAGATATTGGCATGGATCTCTAGATAGTCTTTATTCGGCTCGAATGTGCCTCGGATCTTCTTGATTTCTTGGATAAGCTCGGCCAGTCGTCTCTTGTCTTGAATATAGACAAGTTGTTGTGGAATTTTATCGGTGTCGAGCGTATTGATAATATCAGTGATAATGCGTTGCTTGAGTTGCTGTTCGAGGTGTTTATTGCGTTCAGTGAAGGTTTCTTCATCGTACTGCAATGCATCGACACCAATTTTATAGGTAATATGGAGGTTACTGGCAGGATAGGCATTTGCGTTGATGACTGTGGCTTGCTCTCTCTTAAAGAGAAATGTCTCTCGACTTAAAGGAAATGATTGCTGCGATGCAGAGGTAACGCGACGAAAATAGATTTTATCTGGCTCATACGTTATATCTGCCAGGTGTTTGTTGATGATCTTTGGATCAACAATAGATGCATCTGCGACGATTACTTTTATGTTGATCTGTTCCGATTTGAGGAGGTCACGTTGCACGAGGAAGGAATGCAACCCATGCAGAAATTCAACACCACTTTCATCGCCAGTAATCTCATCGATCATAATGAAGAGGTGTTTGATATTCTGGCTGAGCATAGCCATCTTGTGTGGAATAACCTGTCCCTGTTCGTTAAAAATGCCCTTGAAGATGGTCTTGAAATGATGGATTGTGCTGCCCTCGGCGTTGTTGAGCCGTTTGAGCGATTGAATAGCGACAGTGCCAATAATTGCTTTGGCCAGCGGTTTCTCCAGCGTTACATTGAGAGCACTGCATAAACTGTCGAGGACGCCGCTAATGTGTTCTCCTTTGTCAATGAGAAGACCTTCCTGGATCTCTTCAAGATTGCGTGCTTTGACCTGTTGCTTCTTGGCCTCATCACTGTCGGCGTGGATAAAGGTGACGCCATTCTCGACGAATGTGTCGTTGCGCTTTTCTGAATAATAATGGACTGTTTTTTTCGCGTAGTTGTTGCGAATAATAATGGAGTTGGCTGTTAATGCGAAGGCGTCTGCACAAGCTGGCTCTCCAGTATCTTCGCGAAACTTCTGAATGATATCGAGATTTACTTGCTTGCGTGGACTAATATAGAGAAACAGAAAGCCTTCTCTCTTTTGTTGTGCCTGCTTCAAAAAGTTCACAATAGCTGTCGTTTTACCAATGCCGGGCGTTCCGGTTAAGAAGAGGTATGGTCTCTTACTTTTTAATGCCTCATTGATAAGTGTAGCGTGCACGTCGAGAATATTTTGCCCCTCATACTTATCAGGCTGAAGATGTTCACGTAATTATGAGCTGAGATGGTGACCAGTAAGCGGCATACGTGTATTGACAAAATTCTCGATGGTTTCCGAATTGTGTAGCCATTGTATGCCATCTCCATTATCGACCAGGTGAACAAGTTTTTGTACGAAGTCCTTGTTGCCACCAAATCCTTTTCTGGCTGCCTTCTGAATGCTGTTCAAGACATTATCACGTGCTTCATCAATTGTTGCGTTTGGGCTTTGCGTTTTGTAGATATCGGCATAAGTTGCTAGTAAGCGGATCTGGTCTTGTTTGAGTGACATAGCATTAATGGCACGATCAGTGTAGCCGATAACGTTAAAGAGCACTTTGTCTTGTGCTTTTAGCACGCCTTTTTTTACCAGGAATTCGTAAAAATCATGAGCATAGCTGGCACCTTGAATAAGTTTCATGGTTTCTTTATCGTTGCGTTTAAAGGCGGTGAAGTAGTGTTTCAATTGATTGGATAAGATTTCGTCTGAGAGCATCTCTTCTTCGCTATCGATACTCATATTGCTGAAGGCACTTTTGGAACGTACATAATGGAGTTCGGTTGCGAGCATACGTCTGACCGTATTAATGTTGCTTAGATCTCTGGTCTCATCGAGATTGCGAATGGAGAAGACGGAGAGGTCTATACAAAGGATACGCCACTGCCTTCCATATTTGAGTAGCACCAAAGTATCGGCATTGAGAAAATTGCCTTTTTGTCGATGATGCTTCATCTCTTCTTCAGTGAGTGAGAAATCAACCTGGTGTTGGTCTTCAAACTGCTTCATTAATGCCTGGACAGCAGCTTTATCGTTTTTGACATAGGTATAGAGGCTATTCTGTCCGTAAAAGTTGCATTGTAAATAGACGATTTCTCGTGGTAAATCAGGCTTGTGTTTTGAGAATGATTGCAGATATTCAGCGAATAGATTCAGCCCTGAGAAATAGCCCTTCTGCAAGAAGTAAAGTGCCCACTTCCGCAGCGCCTCTTTGTCCCATTGGCTGATGACGCCAGTATGTTCGTATACCTTGCTGAGCAGTGCTTGAAAACGCAATTTGGTCAAATCATCCTGATAAAGGTTACCAAAGTGGGTGATAAGCTCGTGTTGCTGCTGAATTGAAGCTAAAAAGCCAGTATTAAAGGCTATTTCGTAGAGCCTGCCGAGGTGTTCGCCAAGGTGACCTTCTCCCTGTGGCGTAGCTATCTCTGTTGGTTGCACTTCCATATCATCCTCCTCCTTTTGTGTACGTAGCTTTTTATTTTGTATTCGCGTGTAAAACAGAACGGACGGCAGTTAAAAAAGCCAGGGCATTAAAGCTCGCTTTCCCATTCATGTTGGGGAAAACTGCGAGGGTACCAACTGATTTGTCGCCTATGATATCGGTATAGGGGTCAAGTTTAAAACCAAGTTGACTGGATTTTTCATAACGAGCAAAGTGGAGCAGAGTGATGAAATCCAGAATGTCACTTTTTATATTATCTGGATTGATTGTATTGAGTAAGTCGCTCCAGATATACTGGTCGTAGGTCGGGTCGTTGTCGTAGACATTGATTAACGTAGCGTAGGACATTACTCCGTTGTAAACCGCCTCTCGGTTGACTTTGATGCCACTAAACAGGTTAAAGAAGATTTGTGAGCGCCTGGATGGGTCGTTTGCAACTGTAGTTAATTCGCTTACACTATCGATATAGAGTGAATCAGCTTGCAGGGTATTGGGTTTTGGTTGTCGATTGATGACATAGTATTTGTCGCAGAAGGCTGGATAAATTTTGATCGAGTTGTCGACCTCGCGCATGGCCTGAATAACATCTTTATTCATAAAGAAGAGATTTTCATTCCCTGTATCAGAGATATGAAGTGTACTTGTGTAAGGGGCTTTTGCGACGTAGAGAAAGTGCTTGTAGCTCTGCTTATAGCACTTTTTAATCTGTTCGATGAGCACATCGGGGCGGCTAAACAATACTTTGTTGGTTTGGTTTGCTGAAAAGGTCGAGAGCGTTTTTAAACGGATGGTGCCATCGACAAGACGCTCAATTCCAATCACTTTGCCCAGAATGGTGGCTTCGTAGTAGTCAGGCGATTTTCGATTCTCATCGCTCTTTCGGCTAGAGACGACGATAATTGCTAGTTTGTCTAAAGCGTGTGGTGGTATACCTGTTGTCGTAGCTGGACCTTGTCCATTTGAAGCGCCGGAAGTATTCTCTTTCGAACGAAAGGTATGTGGAAGAGCTGAGTAGAGTGAGTAGAGGGCGTTGCCAAGCTTAAATCTGTCGTCTTTTACCGTATCCAGATAGAAGCCCTGGGAACTACTAGCATAGTCTTCGGCGAGCATATGTGAGAGCAACTTGGAGAGCGAGTGCATAAATGCTTCGTCGTCGTATTTTTCATTCTCTTCATCAGGTTCCTGCTGTTCAGCGTGAATACAAAGGAGAGGGTAGAATACCTTGTCTTTCTTCTCAACAGGTACGCTATCAACCAGCAGTTTGAGGAAAAGATACGCGAGGAGCGTATAGGTGAAGCGATATACAAAGGCGCGGGACGGGTCTGAGTGAATGTTTGACCGATGGCGGTAATAGAGGGCGATGCGATGAATATTTTTGTAAACGTCAGCATAAACATCAGAGTATTTGGTTGTGGCATTGCCGTCGACTGGAGCCAGGAATGTCGGTAAAACCTCAATACCTTGGATCTCATAACTCATACTGACCTTTTCGGGGCTGTCTTCGGTGGGATGGTAATAGATTGGCTCGAAGATCAGACTGAGTAGTAGTTTACTGATCGCTTCATTGTCGAGATTGGCCTCTTTAATAGCAACATATTTGAGCGCATTACGCCCGTTTTTGCTATCGAAAGTCTCTTGAAAAAAGATGTTATTTCCAACCATCTGATTGACATCTTTTACCAGAATGCTCTTGTCCAGACTCAACACTAGTGTATCTTCGTGAAGTTCTGGACCGATGTTTGCCTGTGTTAAAAATGCCTTGAGCACTCTCCTCAACGTTTCCAAATTCTTTAGCACATCAGGGGTGGTAATGGTCCTCTTCAATCTTTGGAGTGCCGCGATTTCTTGTTCAGCGTCGTTTGAGCGTAACGCTGGCAGAAGCTCTTGCTCGAAGTATGCTCCTGGACGAAAGTCTTTGTTATCCATCTCCACGAAGATGAAGCAGTAGAGAAGGGCTACCTTCAATACTTTCTCTCGAAAGCTACGCATGGACCTTGCACCATTGAGACGCGCTTTATATGCTGCACTAGTTGGGTCAAGAAGAGCAACATTGTAGTCGAAGACCGGTTTCCCTTCACCTCCATGAATATGTACCGCGCCATTTAATTTAAGCTTGACACCTGAGACAAAGGTTTTTGATTGTCGCTTCTGATCTGTACTTTCACCTAAGAACCCCTCGATCTCAGGAATAATGGGCAAGGTATCGAATGCATCAGCTCGTGCGAAGAGATCGCGGTAGTTGCTCTCTTGCTTCTCAAAGAAAACTTGGTAGTAGCCGTAATCTTTGTCCACCTGCCGGATATAGGCGTCGAGACCCTGAAGCCGACGAATCAGATTGTTGAGCAGGGAAATTCCTTTTGTGACTTCTTGTGCCTCTGGGCCTGGTTCATCCTTCTGTCGTGCGATCTTTTTCCATTCTTGAAGACCCTTAAACAAGTAGCGCAGGTAACGAACTTTAGCATCGCGATGGATACGTGCCACAGACTCTTTGACGATGATATTCTGTAACTGATTAAGATTTGAAGTTGGTCGTAACTTTTCGGCTTCCAGTGCTTCGTGTACATCTTCTTTATCTTCGTCGTCGCAGCCCTCCTGTTGTTGGAGATAGGAAGAGATGCTCTCAACTACTTGTTCATTAAAACTTGTAATATTACTCACCCTTAGCGTGAGCTTATGAGCTTTGAGCCAGGATTTATCAGGCGGCTTGTCCTTCCCAACATGCAGTCGCCTCTTTTCAATCTCATATTCTTTTTCTAGTGGATAAGACAACCCGGCAACCTGTTTTCTGGCAAACTGTGAAAGAGGAGTCAGCAAGCTATTAGTATATGTGTCGAGTGCATGATGCTTCAGTTCAGCATCCATTCTACTGAAGAGCTGTTTTTGAAGTTCCGCTCTCAAACCATTAATCTGCTCGCTAAAGTCCTCTTTTTCGTGAATGTCAAGTGCGTGAATGGTGGCATAGCTCAAACCATCGCGTATCTCAAATGGAAATTTACTGCTAGTTTCAAACTGTTTTGCAACAGCATCCGCAACCCTATCGATGTCAAAAGCGATATCAGTCCGCCCAGGATAAAAGTAATTTTTATTGTCTTTTATAAGTCTCTGAAGAGTGCTTTTAACAGCCTCCAATAGCTCTTTATATTGGACGGGGGCAAGATTATGGCTGATAACTTCAATGTTGCTCATAGACGTATCTTTGTATGCTTCCTTCCATGAGAGAGAAGCGCGTACTCCTTCCTTCTTCACCTCAACCACATTCGCAAGAAATAGAAAAGGAGGCGAATGCTTTGGTACATAGTATCATAGTTTATTTAATTTTGCAATTTATATACTTAAATGCTTTTTGAATAGAAATTTGTATTTTTGTTCTAAATATATTGATTTCTCCTTCTTTTATGGCAGCTTGCTGATTAAGAGTCTTCTGTGAAAAGCATGGACGATTTATTGAGAGACTTCAAAGTCTTGAAGAAGCGCCTCTACGTGCGCGTTACGCTTATTACTTAAGTCGAGATCTGTTCCAGACCAGGAATTGATCTCTTCTGTCAGACCTTTCCATGCTGCTATATTTGTGTATTTTGATTTAAGCAGTGAGACGAGTATCCAGGCCATAGCGAATGCGAAGGGGTCGCGTCGTTGATCATCTGCATCCAGGTAGTAAAGAAGCTGCTTTAAGGCATTGTAAATCTCATCCTCTCTATTCGTACCGTAAGAGACAATTCGTCCTCCATCCAGGAAATGGCGTATGCGTCGGAAGAGAATATCAAAGATTTTGATGGTCTGGTCGGAGTAGCCCCAGCGGTCTGGCAACTGATAGATGTGCTGTAGCAACTCTACGGCAGCTTGTATATCATCGTCAATCTTTCCTACTTTATCGGGTCGCGGCTTAAGTTCTTTGATTTGAATGAGTTCCGCCTGTTTTCCAGGCTCCACGTCTAAATATGTTTGCTCGGAGAGGCGATGACGGTAGGGCAGGCTCTTTTTTGAGAGAGAACGACGCTTTTTGTCCTTGTTAAGAAAGGGATCTTTGCTGCCTTTAACTGATGAGTTGCATGCGTAACAGATGGGAATAAGATTGTAGGGGTGGCAGGCAAAATGTGGATAGGTCTCTTTGGGAAAATAGTGATCGAGGATACTATTAGTTTTTTGCTGACCATGAGTGTAGTAGCGTGACTGATCGCCGACAGCGCAAATATCTAAGCCTTTATTTTCGTCAAGAAATGCATCCAGTATTTCTTGACGACCAAAGGGATGCTTATTGAACATAGTAAAAATAGACGCCGGAAATTTTTCATCGGTACCAATATAATTTTTGTAGAAATAAAGGAAAAACTCCCTGGCTACTTCCTGATATGTAAGTTCCGTCTCCTCCGACAACTTCTTTTTGCTTTTTTTGAGTGGTGCTTCTGCATCATTCTCAAGAAAATCACCCACTGTGAGGAGTGGTGAATTGCTATCAAGTAAATCGCTAATCTCTGCACGAATGCGCTTTAGCCAGGCTTTTTGTTTGTGTTGAACCGCTTTATCTTTGCTTGTTGCCTGATATTTCTGAGCGAAATCGGTCAGTAACCTCTCTCGTGTCTTTGCTCGTGGATCGAAGAACCATTCTGCAATCTTAGAGCCTTGACCAAAGAAACGCGGCCCCTTGTGCTCCAGATATTGAGCGCAAGGGTCAATACCTTTGTTGATAGTTGTGAGTGGTGTTGTTGCAGCATATTCGAGGAGGCTGATTTGCAGTAGAACAAGATCGGTAAGACATTCCCGTGTAGTTTCTGGCAATTCCAAGCCATGAAGCAGACTCATTGTACCTCCAGGTCTTTATGATGGTCTAACTCTGTATGTTTTCCAACGCATGCAATTCGCGGCGAATAAGAAAGTGCCAGGGACTGGGGCCAACGCTCTTAAGTAGCTCTTGGAAGTCCACTCTTTTGGTGTTAATGTCATCTAACGCTGATATTTCTTGAATTCTTCTTTGCAAATAGGCAACACTTTGGGCTCCCGTTGCGCTCTCCGCACCAAAGATGTGTATGATAATATCGCTTGGATCTGTTCCTAATGTGCGGAGACCAGGTTGCGCTGCATATTCGGTAAAACTGCCATAACGCTGCATGACCCAGATATTTGTATTGTAGACATCACTTAATGTAATGCTTGAGTGAGTACTCATGAGAACATGACTATATCTGCCGCGTAGCGCCAAATCAATCTTATTCACCAACTGGCGCTTCCAATAATCATTAAAATGCACTTCCGGCTCGTCGAGGAGCACTAACGCTTCACTCTCGCGTAAAAGTGAAAAGAGACAGAAGCGGCCAAGAAAGCTGATCTCACCATCGCTGAACCATTCGAGCAGGTGAAGTGGTGGTTGCTGCTGAGGAGAAGATGCCTGGATCTCTTTTGCATCATCCTGCTTTTCAGGTGTATAGTCGCGCTCGAAGAAAAGGTTGACTTCACCCAAAATAGCCCTCCTGCCCTCATTGGGGAACATGAATTGATTCAGACGTTTGAATAATTCCAGGCCACTACTCATAATATTAAACAGTTTTGTAATACGTTGAGTGCTCTCCTCCTTTCTGTCATCCAGAACTTCTAAGTGAAAGACAAGTAAAAGAGCGCCATCTTGCCTGACTGCATAACTCGATTGTTGCATAAGACCTTGAATAATGGGCCTATCAACTGGCTCAATGTCGGTTTCAGTGTACTGAAGCCTGAGTGAGAAGTCACGCAAGGCTTTAATTTTAGCCTCTCTGAGAACACTGGTAAGGACCTGTTCTTTCTCGCGGATGTCTGCAAGCAGCCCACAGAGAATAATCAGCGGCAGTTGGCGCTGCCGTATGAAGAGAAAAGAAGCGTTTGTTTCGGACCGCGTTGTCCGTTTTATACCTGCATTCTCAGTTGGAGGGAAAATTGTAGTTGTTCTCTGTTCTTGTTGATACCATTCAGCTAACTGTTGCTCAAAGGTTGGATCATTTTTATCGGGAAGTTGTTGTCCTGCTTGCTCATCAGTCGCGTTCACCGCGTATTCAATCTCCCATCCTTTTTCGCTCCCACTTGTCAAGGCAACGATGTTTTTAGGCAAATATTCCTTACTGATCGCTTCAGTCAGTCCTTCATCCACAACACTTCCAGATTTTTGATCTTCCACCTTAAGATAGAGCCGTTTCTCCTGTGCTAGCTCTTGCTCAGACTCTACCTTCTTCTGCTTGTCTTCGTCTCTGTTGCTAATATTGATGATAAGAGGATTTAACGATTCTTGATGTAAAAGGTATTGGATGGAGAACGTGAAATCAGGTATTCGATCATTATCAAGCAGTTGGAAGAGCTCTGCAAGCAGCTTCAAAAGCGTTGATTTCCCTGTTCCATTGACGCCAACGATAAGGTCTAGTTTATATCTAGGAGACTGATTTTCCTGGCTTTGTTGCTCGAAAGGTAGTGTTAGTTCGTGTAAAACTCGGTACTCTTGAATAAAAAAATGTTGTATACGCATAGTTAGCTAATTTCTATTCTCTGATGAAGTTTCTATTAACGCATGCTTTATCTCTTCGGGAAGTGTCTCTTTAAGAGCAACGCTGATATGCGAGATGTTAGTAGCATGCACGCGATGATAATAGTATGTAGGAGTATCATCATCTTTGTGTTGAATGCGCGTACGTACGTATTAGCGTAAGTATTTCTCTGTAGTGAACAAAAAAACTGGCGTTGCTACCTGTAGCAACAGTGTAGCAACGCCCACGATTTTCTGCGAAAAATGACGAATCTCAACGAACAAACTGTTGGAATTTGAGCTCAGGACGAACGTCAGGGGACGTTCAAGGAGGGGCTATGCCGGTGGAGAGATTCGAACCCTCAACCCTTGCGGGACTTGTTTTTGAGACAAGCGCGTATACCGTTCCGCCACACCGGCTTGTTCTTGCAAAAGCTATAATACCGCATCCGTTCTAGGAAGTCAATAGCGTTTTCTCCATTCTCTCTTGATGAAGAACTGTAATGCTGGCTGGCCGCTTTCGAATCTGGTATGGTCTGACTTACCTACATGTTGATCGTTGTGGGGGTTCGCCAGTATAAGCGGTTCACAAGGGTGTCTCCTGGTTGGTTGGCCGTGCTGGCGACGAGACCAGCGTATTGGAGATGACGGAGCGCTTCCAGTATGAGATGTGGGCGAAGCTGTTCGGGATGGGCGGCTCCCTTTTCTAGTCGCATCTGTAACTCTGCTAGCGTGCTGCCTTTTTGATAGGGAAGTTGTAGTAATACGGACTCCGCAAGAAGTTGTTTCTCCTGGTGGTGGATATAAAACTCCTCTGCTTCTCCGCTCTCTTGCCGGAATATGTTGAGGGGTTGAAACGAGATTTCGAAGCGGCAAAGAGGCGCGCCGTAGCGCATACAGGAGCGCTCGATGACGTTTGCTCGCTCTCCGTACCGTTCTCCCGCACCTTCAATAGCACCTAACAGAATAGAACAGAGTTTACGAGGGCTATCATAGAGCAATACAAGATTCTGAGTATGTGTTGTGCTTGTCTCATAGTTGAAGAGCGGCGGGGTTAATCCGTCTGGCATCCGCCGCATCTGTGCGTGCCCTTCGCGCATCGCAAGTAAAAGGTCACGACCACTGTGGACTTGGAGAAGAAAATAAGCACAAAGGTAGCCGGTCAGTCCATTAATAATAAAATAGCGTCCATATTCGCGAAAAATAGTATCTGGGTCCTCTCCAATGAGTCCACATAAAGTCTGTACTCTCGCAACAAATGTTTCATCGCTATAGACTCGATTAGCGATGGGAGCAGTCTCCATCGTTTCCCCTATAGAATCTCGATAGACTTGAAATATCGGTTGACCAAAACGCTCGGCAACGTATCTTTCCCAGGTGACAAATAATAGACCATGCATCTCTCTTCCTCGCTCCCTTACCAACAACGTCAGAACCATTATCTTCATGGTACTACTCGTGATAGTAAATACAAAATGATGGCGGAAGGCTTGCGTCGCTTATGGGACTTATGGGATATTGGTTCGTCTTTATCAGCAAGCATTGATACGTACATCTCTCTCTTCCCACCAGTTTCTGATGTAAATTTTATGTAAGTATGGTACTACTGTCACAAGTCTGGTCAGAAACACCGTTCATCTTTTATAATGGTGGATGATAACCCTAGAAGAGATACGTTGAAAGAATGCTATGCGGCTTCTTGTAACTATAAACGCACCAGTTCCACTGTGGAGGTTTCCTGTGCTTGACAATCTCGTTCCGACTACGAAAACGGCGAATCATGAACCGAATGGAAAGTCTCATGGCTCTCTTGATGCTGACATTATTATCAAAAATGCGCCTGATCCTATCTTTATCTCAGACTTAGAAGGCAAGATACTTACAGCCAATGACGCGGTCTATGAACTGTTGGGTTTTAGAAATGATGAGGTATTAGAGCAGTCACTGTCGCGCTTCATCAGTCCAGAAGAGACGCGAGAATTTACCGCGGCCCTTCGTGAAGTGATCGAGCGAGGAGCCACGCGTAACGCCCGGCTCAATCCGCGCAGTGCATCAGGAGAGGTGATTCCAACAACGCTGAACGCTTCGGCACTACGCGATACCGATGGCAAAGTAATCGGCGCAATTGGTATTCTGCGTGACATGCGCGAATTGGATAAAGCGCGCGCCTACGCCGATAGCCTGATCAAGAATGCGCCTGACCCCATCTTTGTCTCAGACCTGGAAGGTAAGATTCTTTCAGCTAACGACGCGGTTTATGAACTGCTCGGCTTCCGTACCGACGAGGTATTAGAACAGTCGCTGTCACGCTTTATTAGTCCAGAAGAGACGCGAGAGTTTCTAGCGGCACTTAAAGAAGTGATCGAGCGAGGAGCGACGCGCAACGCCCGGCTCAATCCTCGTAGCGCCTCGGGAGAGGTAATTCCAACGTCGCTGAACGCCTCAGCTCTACGCGATACGGATGGTAAGGCGATCGGTGCGATTGGTATTCTGCGTGATATGCGCGAACTGGATAAAGCGCGCGCCTACGCCGATAGCCTGATCAAGAATGCGCCTGACCCCATCTTTGTCTCAGACCTGGAAGGCAAGATTCTCTCGGCCAACGATGCCGTCTATGAACTGCTCGGCTTCCGTCCCGATGAGGTATTGGAGCAGTCGTTGTCGCGCTTCATCAGCCCGGAAGAGACACGAGAGTTTCTGGCTGCGCTCAAAGAAGTGATCGAGCGAGGAGCTACGCGTAACGCCCGCCTCAATCCATTGAGTGCATCAGGAGAGGTGATTCCAACAACACTGAACGCCTCAGCTCTACGCGATACGGATGGCAAAGTGATTGGCGCAATTGGTATTCTGCGCGATATGCGATCGTATGAGAAGGTTGTGAATGATCTGCAGGAGTCGAAGGCCGAGTTGCAGGAGAAGATCCTGGACCTTGAGAAATTTGAAGAGGTGGTGGTGGGCCGCGAACTGAAGATGATAGCCTTAGAGAAAGAGATCGAGAATTTAAAGCGCGAATCAGAAAAGCTGAATCGAGGTCACTCTAAATGAATGTAATGCCTCGCCAGCTCGTTGAGGCAGAGTCTCATAGGGATATGAGCCTGGAGCAATTACAACAAGAGTACGAGAGCTTGCTTGATCAGAATAGAGTACTTGAGATGCGTTTGCAGAAAAGTGAGGAGCGGCGACGCGCATTCATCCATATTCTCAGCGACCTGAATGCTGTGAATCGGAAGCTTGCTGATCAGCGGAAGGCAATGATTCATATCCTGGCAGATTATGAGCATGATCGTAGCCGCCTCGCGAAGCAAAGTGAGAATCTGCATAACTCTCGACGAGCACTTATGCACATTTTGCAGGATTCACATCAGTCGAATCTCCGTCTGGAAAATAGTCGCAAGGCAATGATTCATATCATGAGCGATCTAAAGGAGACGTCGGAAGAGGTCAAACGTCGTGAACTGGAATTGCGTGAGAAGCAGGAGCAGCTTGTACAGGCTGGTAAACTTGCGACATTGGGTGAGTTGACGACGGGTATCGCTCATGAGTTAAACAATCCTCTTAATAACATAGGCCTGTTTGTGGGGAATGTTATTGACCTGATAGAATTAGATATGGTCGATGAAGAGCCGGAGCGTACTTTGCAAGAGCTAAATAATGCTATGCAGCAGGTTCGCAAAGCGACGGAGATCATTTCGCATCTACGAACCTTTGGCCGCGCCGCATCGGTCAGCCATGAGGCAGTTGCATTAAACCGGGTGCTACAGCAGTCGATTTCGTTGATGCAAGAGCAGCTCCGCCTCCGTCAAATTGAAATTATATTGCATTTCCCTATTGAGGATATTGTTGTTATTGGCAATGCCATTCAATTAGAGCAGGTCTTTATTAACCTTTTGACAAATGCAAGAGATGCACTTGCAAGTTCGATCCGAAAAGTGATTATGATTACATGCTCAACCAACGAGAGTATCGTGAACATCATGGTAAGTGATACCGGTCCAGGTATACCCGAAGGACTTGAGAAACGCATTTTCGATCCTTTCTTTACGACAAAAGATGTTGGTTCGGGAACTGGTCTAGGTCTGTCTATCACGTACGGCATTATTAAAGAGCATCAAGGTACAATCACGGTTGAGAACCATCCTGGCGAGGGAGCTACGTTCCTGATACAGCTTCCCTTGAACCTGGACGAGACGAGTGTGAGTGAGTGATTTGGTGCCATGACGAAACCCTATATTCTGCTTGTTGATGATGATACGGCTTTGCTACATGCGCTTCCACAGGCCCTCTACCTGCGCCTGCGGGATATTGTCGTAGATACATCAGATTCCGCTTTGAATGCGCTAGATCTGGTGCGAAAGAATGACTACGACGTTATCGTGAGTGATATTAAAATGCCCGGTATGGATGGGTTGGCATTCCTGGCGAGAATACAGGAGATGCGACCAGACACACCGACATTGCTTATTACTGGTCATGGAGACCACAATCTGGCTATTCAGGCCCTGCGTGGTGGAGCCTATGATTTCATTCAGAAGCCCATCGAGCGCGATTACTTTGTAGCTGCCTTACGTCGCGCTCTACAAACACGGCAACTACGCAAACAGGTCGTAGAACAGCAACAAGCGTTAGAAGATCATGCAAAATCGTTGGAGGAAACTGTTCAGGAACGAACGCGCGAGCTCGTTCAGGCAAATGCGGCAAAAGATGAGTTTATTAGCATGGCATCTCATGAGCTAAGAACACCCCTGTCGAGCTTGAAAGGCATGACTCAACTCCTACACCGACGGCTCGCCCGCGCAAAATCGCCTGAAGTAGCTAGCTTGATTAGCATGGAGAGTTCTATCCGTCGTATAGAGGTACTTATCAACGATTTGTTGAATATCTCTTTCCTCGAAATGGGTATGTTTAGCCTGCAATACCAGCTCTGTAATATTGTTGAACTCTGTCAGAACCTTGTGGATGAGTATATTGTAGGCAGCAATCCTTCTCCTACTATCCTTTTTAGAAGTGCAGAGAAGGAGCTTGAAGCGGAGGTTGATGTTGAACGCATTGGTCAGGTAATTCTTAATTTACTCTCGAACGCGCGTAAATATTCTTCTTCAGCATCACCTATCTACGTCTCTCTACAGCGGCAGGATGATAGATACAGTATCTCCGTTCGCGATTCGGGTGTTGGTATTCCTCCGGAGCTACTTCCTCACATCTTTGAGCGCTTTTATCGTGTGCCTACCGTCGAGGTGCAAACCGGTTCCAGCGTTGGTTTTGGCCTCGGTCTCTACATTTCTAAACAGATAGTAGAGCATCATGGTGGTCATATTAGTGTAGAAAGCTCCCCAGAGGTTGGAAGTACATTTACTCTTGTGTTACCACTATCGCCTCAGCAATCATCCGACATTCCTGCTAGTTTCGAATCATATACACAAAGTATATAAATTGCTGCTCTATGTGTATTGTTAAAAACAAGATTGACCTCAATAAGTAGCACGTTTTAAAGATCAAAGCCACTCTACTCTCATATAGATAGAGTGGCGAGTTCTGCTAAGAAATGTCTTGCCAGGACGAGTGAAGATACTCTGCATCGCCGGGGTTATTTTGTACTAAGCGCCCATCCTTTAGCTCCCATCTTTCGCCTTTGAAACGCTGAATAAACCAGCGATCGTGTGAAATGACGAGCACAGGTCCCTCAAAAGTAGCGATCGCTATCTCAAATGCTTCTAGAACGTCCAGGCTAATATAGTTGGTCGGCTCGTCGAGCAGCAACATATTTGGACTGGCAGCCATCAAGCGTGCAATTTCAAGTTTTCGCCTTTGCCCGATACTCAACTGGCCCACTTTTTTGTGCATATCCTCGATAGTGAATAAGCCGTATCCTAGCAGGCGACCAACAAATTCTCCTTCGTATCCCACTTGCCCATAGCGATATGTCTCGATAACGGTCTTATCAAGATCGAGCATCTCAGGTTCTTGTGCCAGGTATCCTATACGGGCACCTGGAGCAAGTTGAATCTCACCCGCATCTGGCTTTTCCTCTCCTGTAATGAGCCGTAACAAGGTCGTCTTGCCAGCTCCATTTGGTCCAACGAGTATGATACGGTCTTGCGCCGATATCATCATGTTCAAATCTTCAAGGAGGCGGCGTGAACCAAAGTGCTTTGTCAGGTGAGAGATACGTACGACGATCTGTGATTGTATTGGCTCGGTCTGGAAATGAGAATTGACGTGCAGTAGTTCTGGAGGCTTAGGAATAGAGTTAGCCTCAATGCGCTCAAGTTGAACCTGGGCAGCGCGTATGTTGCTAGAGACTGCACTCTGCACATTTTGTTCAAAGAAGTGGCGCGCAAACTTGTCGTTGTCGCGAGAACTACGATTACTGTGCCCAATCTGTCTTCCAGTCACTTTAACCCGTCTACGGAGTTCTTTGATCTCTTCCTGTTGATGCTCATAGTCTGCCTCCCATTTCTTTCGCTCCGCCTCCTTTGCCTGTATATAAGCATCATAATTTCCAGGGTATTCAGTGAGGCGGTGACTGTATTCGTTGATTTCAAAGATGCGGTTGACGGTTCTATTCAAGAATTGTCTATCGTGTGAAGCCATGAGAACTGCTCCCGGATAATGGGAGATGTAGTTCTCTAACCATTCCATGCTTGCAAAATCCAGATGATTGGTCGGCTCGTCTAAGAGAAGAATATCGGGTGAGCGTAAGAGCAAGGTTGCCAGTCCAATACGTGCCTTTTCACCTCCCGAAAGCGTCTCCATTTGCTGCGTCCGAGGAAGATAGGTGACATGTAGACCTGCCATAACGCTGTCTATCTTATAGTCGATATCATAGCCGCCACGATCCTGATACTTTGTCATAGTGGTGTTGTACTCTGCAAGCAGTGCTGCTAGTTGCTCCTCCGGTGCAGTTGCCATTGTGCCTTCAAGGAACCGCATATGCTCTTCCAGTTGTTTCAAGTCTCCAACCGATGCAAGGATGAGATCTTCAATAGTGTGCCCATAGAAATCAGGAGTTGTTTGTGCCAGATAGCCAAAGTCAACCCCAGGTCCATATAGAATTGTCCCCGTATCAGCTTCTTCTTGGCCTACTAAAAGTCGCAGAAGTGTTGATTTCCCAACGCCATTAGGACCGACGATGCCCACGCGTTCTGTAGAGTCTATAGTGAAGGATAAAGTGTCAAGAACAGCGTGAATCCCATAAGTCTTTGAAAGATTTCTTATAGTCGAAAGCATGTATACCTCTGCCTTCTTTGCACTCAATATGGAAGACCCATATTGATATCACAATGTTTGAAGAGAGTTCTATGCTGAGCTCATGAGGTGCAGCGCTTATGAAGCGAAGTTTGCGTGTAGGAAGTGAGTGAAGGAGAGAAATGCCTACGTTAAGAACAGAAACACTTCATCATGAGCACAACATAGAGTAGCGAGAGGGGAAGCCAGGTATATACAATTATCCTACTCGAAACAGCACGTCTGGTCTAAGCTGTCTCTTGTGGAGAAAATGTCAAGCCGGGTTGACTCCGCTACTATCTGTAAAGTGTTCTCATGATTGCTACTGTGTTCTCCTACTGGATAATTGTCGTTTCTTTGAAACAATGTACCTGATTTCGTTAGAAAAGTCAATTGTCGATCTGTCAATCAGGTTAGTGAATAGATGATAGCGTGGAGCTGTTTACGGAACATGCATGGCTGGATGTGGGCGAAGTGAAACTTCATCCCCCCATTATTACGTGAGAATGGTATAGCTTCATTCACAGGAAGCCACTGTTTATAAAGTGTGATCCCTGTTGAAAAAGTGAAGAGCTGGAATGCACATGCAGAGACGGCGTCTCTAGATATAGCGGAGAACAGTACACTATGAATAACAATGATGATCAGCGCAATGAAGATATAAATGCTCAGGCCAGGAAAGCGGGAACAACACCTGAACATTTGCAGAAGGAGCGTGCCCAGGGTTCTCAGCATGCCTCTCAGACTTCCAATCAACAGACGGGTGCGGCTCCAGGTCAGGTGAACGCGGGTCAGCTCCAGGACGGCTATCGTTTGAATGAAGGTGGTGAGTATTCGGCACAGCCTTCAAGTGACGAACAGCAGGATAATTACGATCCGACGCATAGCGGTGTAAGACACGCGCAAAATAAGCCGGGCGAGCGTACAAATAATCCTGGTCGTGAGGGACAGGGTGGCTGGGCTGAGCAGTTGCAGATGGGACAGACTTCCGACACACCAAACCGAAAGAATCCAGCCGACTAATTATCCTGAAACTTTTATTTATGTAAGTGGAGCAAGTTCTATTGTTCTGCATATAATATGATGTATGAGGAGGCGATCTCTATGCAAGAGAAAGCGAAGATTCAAGCTATTCCCGTGAAAGTTTATCGCACAGCCGAGCGGTTGATGGTTACGGCTCCAATGCCCGGTCTGGAACCAGAAAATATTATTGTAACCGTCTCTGCTTCCGGGCAACTTGTGCTTGAGGGCGAGCTGCGTGGCACTTTAAAGGGTACTACGGATAAAGAATTGCTGATTGATGAGTGGAGTGTGGGAGGCTACTATCGCAAGCTGGAACTACCAGATATGGTCGATGGTGAACATGCGAACGTCAATTATGGCAACGGCGTGCTCGTCATTGCATTTCCTCTTAGCGAGCAAGGTGTTGCTGCGACATTAACGCTTGACAAGACCGGCGTGGATCGCGGTGAACATGTTGGCAACTCGGGTCATAACTAACGAAAAATAGCCCTGGTTATAGCAGAGTGCAGGCAAAATTATACTTATGCATGAGAAAAAAGAAATCATATGTAAGTATTTTTTATTTACTTTCCTTTTCCCTCCAACTTTAAATGCCTGCTTTGGAGAATTGTCAGGACAATCTTCTCTATTAGTAGGGTGCAAAGTATACTATTTTAGCGTACAATCAGGCTAGATGGCTTCCATTCTTTTTTAGAAAAAAGGAAAATGGATGAACGTGAGGTGTATACAGGAGCATACATCTCATGTTAAGAAGCGCAACAGTGTCTGGTTAGCTTCAGTGCTAAAGGAGCGATGTATGCAAACTCTTCTTGGTCTTGATCTTGGTACTACTGGTGTAAAAGCGGCCCTCTTCGCTGTAGAGGATGGGCGTGTCATTGCCGATGCTTTTTTTGAGTATCCTCTATTTCATCCACATCCAGGCTGGGCGGAGCAAAATCCTTCTGATTGGTGGCAAGCTACAATTGCAGCTATTCGTAGCTGCCTGTCGAAAGGTCAGCAAGCAGGAGCACAGGCTGCTGACGTGCGTGGTGTGGGTCTATCGGGCCAGATGCATGGCGTTGTTTTGCTTGACGAAGCCCAGCAGGTTCTGCGGCCCTGCATCATCTGGGCCGATCAGCGCAGCGAAGCTCAGTCGCGCTGGATCACCGAGCGTGTAGGTGCAAGCAAGCTGATCGAATATGTGAGCAATCCGGCGCTCACTGGCTTCTCTGCTCCTAAGTTATTATGGGTACGCGATAACGAGCCCGAACTCTTTGCCAGGGCGCGCACCATGCTTTTGCCGAAAGATTACATCCGTTATCTTCTAACAGGCGTACAGGCGATGGAGATTTCGGATGCGGCTGGCACCTGTCTTTTAGATGTGAAGCACGGTCGCTGGTCGCAAGAGGTACTCAGCGCTCTGGAATTGTCGCCCTCGCTCCTGCCGCCTGTCATTCCTGCCGACACTGTCAGTGGCAAGATTACGCGTGAGGTAGCCGCTCAAACGGGCTTGACAGAGGGGACGCCAGTAGCAGGTGGTGGCGCTGATAATGCATGTGGAGCGGTAGGCAATGGCGTAGTTGAAGCTGGACTGGGCCTCGTCTCAGTTGGTACCAGCGGTATCGTCCTTGTGTATTCAGAAACACCACAGGTGGATACGTCTGGACCAGTGCCACGCGTCCATACTTTTAATCACGCAGCGCCGAATGCCTGGTATCTTATGGGAGTGACTCAGGGCGCTGGCCTCTCAATGCACTGGGTGCGAGATAATATTGGCTTGCCTGAAAGCGCCCTTGAACGCTGGTCAGGAATTGACGCATACGATACGCTGGCGAAAGAGGCGGAGAAAGCGCCCCCCGGCAGTGAAGGTCTGATATTCTTGCCCTATATGCAGGGAGAGCGTTCGCCACATCTGGACCCCTACGCGCGCGGTGGCTGGATCGGCCTGACCGCCAGCCACACACGGCAGCATCTCATACGCTCAGTCATGGAAGGCGTTGCTTTTAGCTTAAAAGATTGCTATCTGATCATCAAGGACCAGGGCTTGAAGCTGGATCAGGTCCGTGCGACTGGTGGCGGCGCGAAAAGCTTGCTTTGGCGACAAATAATCGCTGACGTCCTTGGTGTTGAACTCGTGGTCACGAATGCAACCGAGGGACCTGCGTTTGGAGCTGCCTTGCTTGCAGGCGTTGCCAGTAGTGTATATGCTTCAGTGCAGGAAGCATGCGCGCAGACCATTCGCATAACCACACGTACAGAGCCGCGCCCAGAGGTAGCTTCCGCCTATGCCCAGGCATACGAAATCTACACGGCCCTTTATCCTGCATTAAAGCCTATTACAAGTCGCCCTCTCTAAAGATTATAACCAGGCTTCTGATGTATGCGACTTTTTGTATATGCGGCACCCATCTCTCAAACGGGTGCCGCTATTCTTAACTTGTCAACTTTTAATGGAATGCCTTCCTATATTATGTATTGTATATATACTACTATTTATTTGTAACAGAAAAAGTTTTTGTCCCGTACTATCTATAGGCTGCTAAAAGAAAGATTGAAGAGAATCTAATACGCGTTCTGAGATAGAGGTTGCAGGAGTCTTGGTGTATGAATGCATGTTATTGTGAGTAACGGAAACTAGTTTCCGTAATACTAGCCAGGACTTAAATCTGATATAATGATAATATCTTCCTGACAGTTCTTCTTTATCTCTGACAAATCGTGTATAATTTCATCCGGCATTATCTCTCTACATTTCTCTACACAAAGGACGCGCATGGTGAAAGACGAATTACTCGGCAGGCAATTGGGCAGCTACCGACTTGTGAAAATATTGGGCCACGGGGCATTTGGAAGTGTCTATCTGGGGAAGCACTTCTTACTAGAACATAAGCCACCAGTTGCAATCAAAATATTGAATACCACGCTGAACACGCAAGAAGAAGTTGACCGTTTCTTTCAAGAGGCGGTCCTTCTCGATGAGCTCACGTATCCGAACATTTTACCAATAACTGATGCAAATTTGTATGAAGGTTTTCCCTTTTTTGTAACTGAATATGCACCGGGCGGTTCTCTGCGTGATCTATTAGATCAGCTTGGTGAAGTACCGATGCCGCTGGAGGATGTCGTCCATTTGTTGAGCCAGGTTGGTGCAGGATTACAGCACGCTCATGATCTGGATGTAGTGCATAGGGATATAAAGCCTGCAAATATTCTCTTCAATGCACATGGAGATGCATTACTTGCGGACTTTGGTATCGCACTCCAGATAGAAAACACTCGTCGTGTTGATGAGATTGGTACTCCTCCCTATATGGCTCCTGAACAGTTCAAGGGGCAGGTGAGCAAGAAGAGCGACCAATATGCTCTTGGTTGTATCGCTTACGAGTTGCTAACCGGGCAACCACTTTTTGAGGCGGAAGATCCATACGCGATGGGCTACAAGCATATCTATGAACAGCCTATTGATCCAAGTGATCTCAATCCAGATCTTCCTCCAATGATTGCAGATGTCATTCTCAAGGCTCTGGCAAAGAATCGCGATGATCGTTATTCAAGTGTTGCGGACTTTGTGCAGGCTCTGCAGGATGCTGCGGGCATAGTGATAGCGCCGCGCGCCGTTGAGCCGGTAGAAAATTATCAGATTCAGGAACAGAATCCGCACCCTTCGATCGATACCTATCCGCTAGGCTCAAATATCGACCCTCACAACGTGGTTCCGCATATTAGAAGAGCAACTCGCTTCTCTGATATGCATCATTCGCAACCAGACCTTCCATCAGCGTCATCTCAGCCATCGGAAGTAATTGGAACTGGCTCTCCAGTGCTCTCTGCCTGGGCTGTAGCGCCAGGTATTGATCATACCTACTATTCTGAACCTGCGGCAGTCAACGGTGTTGTCTACGCTGGTACATATACGACATCTGACAAAGATGCTGGCTTGTATCATCAAATGCATGCGTTGGATGCTATCACAGGATCACTTATCTGGACCTTCGATGCCGACTACAGTATCTACGATGCTCCTCTTGTGGTGGTAAATGATCTCTACTTTAGCTCGGGCGATATCAACAAGCATGGAAAAGTGTATGCGCTGGATACACTGACAGGCCAGATGCACTGGTCTTTCGACACCCAGGAGTATCTCAAATCAACTCCAACATTTGTCGATGGCGTCGTTTATGCACATTCACAGCATAGCGTAACCGCCCTGGATGCTGATACAGGACAAAAGCTCTGGAACGTTTCTTTAAAAGCTCCGCTTGCCAATCGGCCGATGATTACAAATGGCGTCGTCTATCTTGGAACTGAGCTTGGAAACTGTTATGCTATAGATGCAGCAACAGGGAAAAAGCTGGTGACGTTCACCGATGTAGGCGAGGTGCAGGCTGCTGTCACGACGCAAGATGGAGTGATCTGTATCTGTTTCTACGATAGTGAATTGTATGCCCTCGATATGACCACGGGTGAGCTCCGCTGGTCTGTACAGATAGATAAGCATGTATCTGGCGGTCTGGCTGTTAGTAATGGTATTGCCTATGTCGGCTCACACGGTGGTTTTATTGGAGACTCAGCCCATACAAAGTTGTCGGCTATCGACATCTCCACGGGCCGGCTCCTCTGGGTAGTCCACGTCAGGCATGAGATTGAATCACCTCCTGTGATTGCCGATGGCTTTGCGTATGTTAGTACGTTCGGGCGCGAGCTCTACGCCATCGATATTCATCAAGGCAAGCTGCACTTCACAACGGGTGTGGGCAGAGGAAGAATCAATCGCCCCTCGGTAGAAAATGGCATGATTTTTGTCAGTACTGGCGAGATGCACGCTCTCTACTTGAACTAATAATCTTGTCTTTAGAGTACCTGGAGTAAACGGGGATCAACTGCTAGAGTACGCTTCATCAATACTTTGTGAAGCGTACTCTAGCTCTTCAAGCCAGTCACCTGTCCGTGGAGCCTCTCGTGTGGTCCTCGCTATAATGTGCATACCTACACCCTTGATTGGACGAAACAGCGTGTCCGACTCTCTACCACGAACAAAAAACAAGTCAATCCCTTTACGGTGCCTGCCTATTGTGCGAAGTATATCGGCCATCCTTTTACAACGGCTGATCTCATCTCTAAAAAGGGGAAATGGTATCTGCATGTAGTGGTGTCGGTCTCTGAACCTCTTGTTCCTCAAAACGACACCATCATCGGTGTGGACCTGGGCTTGAATCGTCCCGCTGTCACCTCTCAAAGACGATTCCTGGGCAAGAAACACTGAAAAGAAGTGGATCGTCGCTCGTTCCGCTTGAAAAGAAAACTGCAATCCAAAGGAAGTAAATCCGCCAAACGCCACCTTAAGAAATTGAGTCAGCGTCAAGCGCGTTTCCACCGGGATTGCGATCATGTCCTCTCGAAACAGATTGTTGCCAGCACTCCTGCTGGTGCAACCATCGTCCTCGAAAACCTCACGAACATCCGTGAAACCTCGCGTAGGGGCGTGGCAAAAAGAACAAGAACGTTGAGAACAAACGCAAATTGCATAGCTGGACCTTTGCTCAGCTCTTTCGCTTCATCGCCTACAAAGGGCAAGAACGTGGGATGCGTGTCGAGAAAGTTGATCCTCGGTACACCAGTCAAACCTGCTCTCGTTGTCGGTATCAAGCCCGGAACAATCGTCGTTCTCAATCGCTGTTCCTGTGCCGCAAATGTTCCTACAGTGTACATGCAGACCTCAATGCTACCTATAACATACGAGACAAGTATATTGCTACTTCTCTTGCTGATCTCGGTACATCCTTGATCAGTGGGTCGCCCCGTCAAGCGGCCTCTCGTCTCGACTCGTCTTCGGAGGAGTCAGGGACAAGCCCCCGCCTTTAGGCGTGGGGTCACTTGACACAACAAGAAGATGAGAGAACAGGGACAATACTGGAACTGTTGTACGAAGAACTGCGTGTACTTATTATAAAGGATTAGTGATAGGAACTGAAATCAAATTCGTAGAAAGATGGAAGTATACATGAAGCAGTCTCCCCGCCGCGAGCGCAACACAACAGATTATGGCTATCCCTCAACGGATATGGTGGCATTGTCAGCCAAAGCCCTGGAGGTAACACAGCGCCTGACAGAACAATATGGTGTCTCCTCGTGGTCAAAGAAAGATCCGATGAGCATGCTCGTAGACATCCTTTTGTCTCACCGGACAAAAGATGCGCAGACGGCAGCCGCATATGAGAGTCTTCTACAGCGTTTCGGTTCCTGGGAGGCTGTGCGCGATGCACCCACTAATGAAGTGCAGGATGCCATCGCCAACGTCAACTGGCCCGAAGTCAAAGCGCCACGCCTGCAAGCCATCATGCGCCGGATTACAGAAGAGCGTGGTGAACTCAACCTGAATTTCCTCTGTGATCTCCCCGTCGAAGAGAGTGCCGCATGGCTGAACCGCCTGGAGGGTGTAGGCCCGAAGACTACTGCCTGTGTCCTCCTCTTTAGTTGCCAACAACCAATATTGCCTGTGGATGTCCATGTCCATCGCGTCGGCGGTCGTTTGGGGCTTATTGGAAAGAAGGTTACCGCAGATAACGCTCATCCTCTTCTACAGGCCCTTTTGCCTAACGACGCCCGCACCATCTACAACTTCCATAAAGGTCTGCTACGTCATGGTCAGCGTATCTGTGTGTACGAACACCCGCGTTGCAATCAGTGCATGATAACGGATCAGTGCGACTACTACAAGACGGTGGTAAAACCGCAATAGGAATTTCTCTAAATCACGTTTGCCAATAAGTTCGACGCTTTAAGCGCAACCTTCAATTGAACTTTTACTTCATCCAACTCATTGTTTAAGTATGGCAATCTTAGTAAAACTGTGCTAAGATTTGCTAGATTAAGGAGACGGAATGGGCATCCGCTACCATATTTCCCATATAAGGAGAATCGTACTTGGCAACGCATGAGAAAAGATACGTAATTATCGGCAATGGTGTCGCAGGCACAACGGCAGCGGAGACGTTGCGCAAGAACGACCCCAATTGTAGTATTCATCTGTTCACAAATGAACGCTATCCTCTTTATAATCGTGTGTCGCTGCCGCGCTTTCTACAAGGCGTGATTGTTGAGCAGAAGGTGATGATTCGCGATTTTGCATGGCACGAGCAGCGCAACATTCAGTTGATCACCGAGCTTCTGGTGACGAATGTGAATACGGACGAGCGTGTGGTGACGACCGAGGATGGCAGGCATTTCCCCTATGACGCTCTCCTCATCGCGACGGGGGGCTGGGCCAATCCTTTAAAAGTTCCTGGTGCTCAGGATACGCAGCATGTGTACAACTTTGTGACACTCGACGATACGAAAACGATTATTGAGCGGATGCTTGAGTCTCGCACGGCGCTGGCCTACGGTGGCAGCTTTATCGCGTATGAGTTGTGCGATGGATTCGCGATGCGTAAGCTCAATACGACCTGGATCATGCGTGGCCCTTACTGGTTGCGCAATTCGTTGGATCATGAAGGCGGCGAAGTGGTCGATAATATTGCTAAGAAGTTCGGTGTGGATGTTATTCATGGCGATGAGATAGATTCGGTTGTGCCTACCAATGGTGTGCCTGGTTATGTGAAGACGAAGAAGGGGCGTGAGATTCAGGCCGACATGATTGGTGTGGGTCTAGGAATTACGTTGAACACGCAGATCTTGGAGGGCACGTCTGTTAAGGTCGATGGTGGTGTCGTGGTAGATGAGTACCTGGAGTCGAATGTCGCGGGTGTATTTGCGGCGGGCGATATCGCTAATTTCTTTGATACAACGATGAACCGTCATCATACGATGGGTACCTGGGACAATGCTATGGCTCATGGCCGCATCGCCGCCGCGAATATGGCAGGTGGGCGTCAGCCTTATGTCGATGTTCCTACCTATACAAGCCCGCTCTTCGATGTCAATATTGCAGTCGTTGGGAGTGCGGAGTCAAATAATCCTGAGTTAGAAACGATCGCTCATCGTGAGCCGGGAGAGAAGGGCAATGAGAACTACCGCCGACTCTTCTTCCGCGATAATAAGCTGGTGGGCGTGCTTATGATTGGAAGCCCCAAAGGACGCAAGAAGCTGATAGAGATTGTGAAGAATCAGCAGACTCTGGAAACCGCCGAGCGTGAAGCGTTGCTCACTCTCAAGTAACATAATTCGTACGAATAGCTGCTGGAGAGCTTTGTGTCAGACCTTTCTATGCTATGTAGCGTCTATCTTCTTGACTGTTAAGTGATTTTAGGTTAACGTAGAAAACGTTAAATACTGAGATAGTAGGAGATGCTTTGTGGCAACGCTTTGTTCTGATTGTGGAGAAGAATTACCTCAAGACGCGCGCTTCTGTCGTCATTGTGGAGCGCAAGGGTCTGCTCGTTCATCAAATTCTCCCTCGTTTGCAGGCGTGAACAACAACCTCTCTTCAGGTGAAACGTTCCCAGAGGATGTTCAGGCGGCACAGAATTTGAGAGAGCAAGTCTCTCCTCAGCTTCGTGCAAAACAACAATCTGCTTCTCCTATGCGAGCATTGCGCGTAAAAGTCTGGAATGGGGCGGATTCTGTACGTTCACAGCCCGAATTGAAAGAAGATGGTATGCAGCAGGAAAATGCTAAGCATGTGCATCCAGAGAACAGGCGATCTATGGATGTGGGTATGCAAGAAGAGCAAGCTGTTGAAGATCTTCCGACGCGCCTGATGGAATCGATACCACAACCACTTCAGACGGCCATTGATGATGTTCCGACCAATCCTATCCTTGCTCTATCAAATGAACAGCTACAGGCTACTCCTGAACAACAAGGGTATGTTCAATCTCAGCAAGGACCAGGGCAAGTTTCTGCTGACCTTGCTGATGTCTCACATATAAGTACTGTTCATCTACAAGCACAACAGCAAGGTCAGACAGCGCCTCCGCCGTCTCACTCGTCAAGGGATAATCATACTCTTAGATCAACAAGCAGCCCGGCCCTTCCAATTCGCTCTAGAAAGCGCCTGCCTCTCATTCTTGGCTCATCTGCTGTTCTCCTTTTACTCGTCCTGGCAGCAGGTAGTTGGGTTGTATTAGCTCAGCCTTTTCGTGTTTCGCCCGCAACCGATACTCAGCAGAGTTTTACCGATGCGAAATTGGGCGTGTCCTTGCGCTATCCTAGCGGATGGAAGAAACCTCAAGTTGATTACCACAAGCAGGTGATTACGTTGCAGGATGGGAGCGATACTGCTCAGATGAACATATATGTTGCGAACGCATCAACCGATTCGCCGGAAAGCTACTTACAAAAGCAGGTGACACAATTTGGAATAAATAATGCAAAAGCAGGTGCTTCCTCGTCCTTTGCAAGTGCTTCGTGGAAGAATACGCAAGGTGATGCGCAAGTAAAAGGTGCGGAATATACGTGCGGTGTATTTACCACTCTGCACAACAATCATTTTTATACGCTAACTCAACTAGCACCTCGTACTATCTATACTGACGAAGAGAAACTCGTTTTTGCACCCGCGCGGCTCTCCTTTCACTTTTTATAGATATGAGAGTTTTATTAAGTAGAGTGCTTCTCTGCAATCCGTTCTAGAACTGGGTCGGTATTAAACTGAAAGGCGAAAAGTGTAGCCGCCTGTTCGTCTGTAAGGAGAGAAGTGAGCAAGCGCAGATTGGATCATCTAGACAAGATATGATAGCAAAAGCTATAATTGACACGGTTTTCCGGGACATGGCATAGTTTTTGATCTTTTTTTATATGCACTCTCTATCCGTACAAACATCTCTATAGAAGGAGGACGAACGGGTGGTGCATATACATCATCGAGAGCTGGAGAAAGGAGTGCGTGGCGTGATGGCCGTTGCGCATAGATAAAGAGTCGATGGAAGATATTCATTTTGAGCGTCATTTTCGGACGCCGTACTCAGAGGGTTACTATATTATGCAGGGCAACGACCTGCAGAGCAACAACCGGCTTGGTACTGTCGATATCCATTTTACGACGACGGCGGTACATGGAACGTTAATTCTGGAGCGTGAATTGGAGGAAGCGGACCTTACCAAGCTTATTGAACAGATTGATGAAGATCTGGTGCTTTCGGCGGATATGCCGCGTGACGATTTTCTGGTCAGCGTCTATGTTGGCAAGGATGTCGGCTTCTATAGCGATGAGTATTTTGCTGAAGAGAATAGTGACGCGATTGATTTTGATGCTGAAGAAGAGTAGATGCTCAAGCGTATGCAACTGAATTACCTGGATGCTCAAAGGCAGCTAGTTATCCTCAAGAAGAAAGTGGAAGGGGACGCCTCCGTATAATTGGGAGGCGTTCATCTTCATTACTGAAGTTTTTTTACGGGCGAGAAAAGAGCAAGATTAGTCCTCCAGTAAGCCCCGTCGCATCGCGTATTTCACTAGCTCTGCCCGGCTATGCAAATTCAGTTTGTCCATAATATGCGTCCGATGAGTGTCAACTGTTTTGGGACTGATAATCAACCGTTCCGCGATCTGATTGTTTGTGTTTCCCTCCGCGACCAGTTTGAGAATCTCTCGTTCGCGTTCTGTCAGGCTGCTGTAGCTATCTCTCTCCTCTCCGGTACGCACACGCTGGAGGTAATCACCAACTACAACAGACTGAGCAGTTGGTGACAGATAAAACTGCCCACTTTTTATAACGTGAAGCGCGGTAATAAGCTCAGTATCGGCAGCTTCTTTGAGCATGTAGCCGGATGCACCAGCGCGCAGTGCCTGAAACACGTACTCATCGTGTTCATGCATGGTTAATACTAGGATTCTTACCTCGGGGAGCAAGCGCCTGATCTGCCGCGTGGCCTCAATGCCGTTGACGTCGGGCATGGTTATGTCCATCAGCACGATATCTGGCTGGAGCCTTTGTGCCTCTTGCACTGCCTGACGACCGTCCTGTGCTTCCCCAACAACCTCCATATCTGGCTGTGCGTTCAGCATCATTTTTAAGCCAGCACGCAGGATAGTGTGGTCGTCAGCTAATAAAATGCGTATTTTCATACTTCTCAGTCCTATGTTCTGGATGAAGTCACCGCTCCTGTCTACTCAGGAAGTTGTGAGGTCACTAATGCTTCAGAAGACGGAGTGTGCTGCTGGATAGGTATGTGTGCACGAACCGTAGTTCCTTTGCCTGGTTTTGCATCGATAGTAAGCGTACCATCAAGTAAATGAGCCCGTTCATACATACCAACCAGCCCCCAGCCTCGCTCCTGACCGATTTCAGGCTTTTTTTGCAACTCTTCGGCATTGAAGCCCGTCCCATCGTCACTAATTGTAGCATCAATGGCTTGATCGTTTTCCTTAAGTGTCACACGTACTTTGTGAGCATGAGCATGGCGTGCGACGTTGGTAAGCGCCTCTTGCACGATCCTGTATAGGACGGTCTCTAGCTCAGAGGAAAGACGTTCTTTCGGCCCAGTTGCGTGAAAATCGACCTCAAGCGAAAATTTCTGTTGATACTCTTTAATATACCAGCGCAGTGCTGGGAGTAGTCCCAGGTCATCAAGGGCGCTTGGACGAAGATCAATGCTCAAGCTTCGAATTGCGCGCAGCGTCTGATGTGCTAGCTGGCGCGTCTCTGCGATCCGTTCGCGTGCCTCTGGTGAGGTGATCGACTCCTCAAGCACTGCCAGGCTGATAAGCAGCGACGTGAGCACCTGTGATGTTTCGTCGTGCAACTCGCGGGCGATTCGTTTGCGCTCTTCTTCCTGTGCGTTGATGATCTGTGCTGAGCGATGGCGATTTGCCTCATCGATGGCCTCAAGCATCATATTAAAGGTTCGCGCAAGTTGATCTGCTTCAGGATCGAAGCCGGTAAGTGGTGCACGCAACGAGCTTTCGCCTGCTTGCACACGGTTCATCACCTTCCCTAAATCGAGGAGAGGACGAAAGGCAATCTGTAGGAGGACGAAGTTGAGTCCGATGCTAGCAAGCCAGCCGACGGTGACAAAGATGACGAGGGCAGTTGGCGCGTAGGATATATTGTTGAGATTTGTCGCGAGATAAGTTCCTACCGTTGCTCCAACAAAGATAATCAGGCTATTGGCAATCAATACACGATAGAAGACGGGCACACCAAGTAGCGGCCGCAGAAGCTTATTTCTTTGTACAACATCTCTATAATTTGTGTCGGGATAATTCATTATAACGTTCTCTTTGCAGGTATATCTTTTTTTCTCTTTCCATTGTAATTGTATCGACTATTCTTTTAGACGTCAAACTTTGGAGGGTAGGGGAATGTGCATGGCAGTCTCTCGATGTTCATTGCAGGCCGGTTGAGGATAATGGAGCTTTTACGATCAGGAAATCAGGTCCGCTGTATAAAAAAATCAGGTATGCACCTGATGTCTCTTTATCTCGATCGAGGTATCTTAGGTTTACACTCTCTATTCCGTCTTTAGGACCGGATGCGAATGGTACGACAATCGATTCCTCTTCCACTGAACCCATACTATCTATTATAATCTATAGTAAAGAGGGCAAGAGTTCTAAAATTGTCTAGGAGAGATAGGACTCGCCGATCAATTCGTGCGGAGGGGTACCAGAGTCTCAGCTCTTATGCTATAATCAGCGAACACTCTAAAGAACTTTTGCATATATTATCTTTCCGACTAGATCAGGCCTTGGACCCTTGAAGTCTTGATCCTTTTGAGGAGGTACAGTGAGCTCTACGAATAAAAGCTTACTCGACGTGGCAACGCAGAAGATCGTCGAGAGCCAGCTATGGCGTTCTATCTTCCGCCACGGCTACCCTGACACTCCATTGAACCAGTCATTGGTGATGATGAGTAATGTATTTTTGCACCTTCATCCCGTCAAAGTCAGTCGTCAGGCAATGAAGATCACGTACACGTGGTGTATGGGCGGCATTTCATTTTTCTTGTTTTTGCTGCTGACAATTACTGGCGTGTTTCTCATGTTCTATTATATTCCTGATACGCAGGTCGCTTACCAGAATATCGATCAATTGAGCAGTGCCGTCTCATTCGGTCATCTTGTGCGCAACATGCATCGCTGGGCGGCTCACTTGATGGTGGTCTCTGTGACACTGCATATGATTCGCGTGTTCTATCACGGAGCGTATAAGCCACCACGTGAGTTTAACTGGGTGGTGGGTGTACTGCTCTTCTTCGTGACATTGTTCTTGAGCTTCACCGGCTACCTGCTCCCCTGGGACCAGATCGCCATCTGGGCTATTACCGTTGGTACAAACCTGGCTCCCTACACTCCACTGCTCGGTAATGCCGCATACAAAGTATTGGTAGGTGGTGGTGCCGTCAGCCAGGCTACGTTGATTCGTTTCTATGTTGGTCATGTTATCTTGCTACCGTTAGCGGGCGCAATCTTGATGGCAGTGCACTTCTGGCGTATTCGTAAGGATGGCGGCGAGGCTGGTCCTCCACCTCCCTCTCGTCGTGAAATGGAAGCTCGTGCCGTAGATCGTACCCTGGCCGCTACTCCTCAACCTTAACGGATGGGGAATAGCATACTCTGTCAGGGCACAATGAGAGGATATGTCTATGTCGATTGAACAAAAAGAACCCAGGGTACAGACGCAGTCGGCGGCAACGCAGCGACGCTATCGCACCCTCGCGGTCGTGAAGCAGGAAGCGATTACACGCGTTGAGAAGCCGCTCGAAGATTCCGTCTTTGTATGGCCGCACTTGCTGGTACGCGAATTCTTCGCCGCGACCGCTGTGATGGTCATGGTAACCCTGCTCTCGATTGTCATTGATGCTCCTTTGCAGGAGCCTGCTAACCCAAACTTGACGCCGAACCCGGCAAAGGCACCCTGGTACTTCCTGGGCCTGCAAGAGCTGTTGCACTACTTCCCGCCGACAAGCGCAGGTGTGCTCGTACCAGGCTTTACACTGGCTGCTCTTGCGGCTCTACCTTATATTGATCGCAATCCGAGTCGCGCATATTCTGACCGCAAAGTCGCTATCGTCACGTTTACCATGTTCCTGGTGTTCTGGGCGGTCATCACGTTGGCCGGTAGTTTCTTCCGTGGACCAGGCTGGCTGTGGGTATGGCCGTGGGATCATGTCTACTTTGATCTGTAGGCGCTGGAAAGAGGATAACTATGGGTATTGATACACCACCAATTACACCGCAACAATACGAGGTACTGCACGGCGGAGGGGCGGAGGCAGCGGAGATTGCCAAACAGCGCCTCTCGCGGCGTAGCTTTATACGCCGTTCGATGCTGGCCGTCTGGGGCATCTCCGCGACTTCTGCTGTGGCAGGCGCGCTCTACATGCTCTATCCTAATCTATCTGGTGGCTTCGGCTCTGTGCAGACGGTGGGCAAAACTAGCGAATTCAAGGCCGCGCAGCCAGCGGATTTCAAGCTCGAACTTGCGGGCGTCTATCATCGTCCTGTTGCCAGGGCCTATGTTATGCATCTGGCTGTAAACACAAAGTTTGATCTGCAAGGAGCATTGCTGCAAAGTCAGTTGTCATCAGAAAATTTTGTGAAGGATAAGGATGGATCGTACTGGATCTCGCTCTATCAGAAATGCGTGCATCTGGGCTGTACCGTCCCATTCAGAGATAATTGTCTGAGTTTTAAGTGCCCGTGTCATGGTTCTCACTACAATGTGACTGGTGAATATCTGGATGGGCCGGCTCCAAGAAGCCTCGATCGTTTCCAGATGACTATCCAGGGCGACAACGTAGTGATAAATACTGGTTTGATTAACAATACGGTCGCGCACCCGGATTCTACAACACGCTTGATTCCTCCACCTGCGGTGGCATGTACTGCTTAAATTTTCTGAGGTTCTGACCTCAGTTGGATATGTATTGTATGGAAAAAAGATAACTATGAAGTGACGCTGTCTCTGAAGGTGAGTTGCGAGTATCTTGAGAGACAGTGTACTGTTGTAAAGAAACTATGTTGATGACAAGAGCCTGTGCATCCGCTATCAGGGAAATAGCAGGCTGCATACTAAAAGGTTGTGTATTATGGTGAATTTTGGACAAGCTGCTGTGGGCATTGTTTTGCTGATAGTAGTCATAGGCGGCTTGCTGTACATATTCTATTCACGCACGAATGCAGTTGAAAAGACGGGCTACGGCTCACTGATTATGCTTGCCGTTGTTTCTCTGTTTATCCCTGTCTTTTGGATTGCTGAGGGTGGGAATCAGGTATCTGCGCAGAAGCAGCAATTTGCCGCGTCGGTGAATCGCGGTATGCAGGACTATGCCCAGTATTGTACAGCTCAATGCTTCGCTATTGTGAATAATAAAGTCGTCAACCCTACGTATAATGGGTATACAATGGACTACTTTAAGTCTGTCAGCGATGATGAGGTGAGACGTGTTATTGCAGGCGGTGTTTACAATCCGAAGGCGGCCTATCAGCCACCGAACGCAAATGCGATTCCGAAGAGCGATCAATACGGTGGGGCATTGCTGAGCAACGACGTTGATTATCTGTTCGCCCTTATTCGTTCGACAGATCCAAAGTATCTCAAGACTAACGATTACACCGCTACCAATGGCTTTGATACTCTGCCTGCATATCTACAAACAAATAATACAACTGCCTACGATACAGCAGTATCTCTCGGCAAATTTGGGCAGTTTGGTCAGCCTGTAGACAAATCGAGTCAGAAAGCGATTACGATCGATATTGTTGATCCAGGCCAGGAAGGCTCTACCTGTCAGAGTCAGAATGGGTGTTATACTCCCATCAACCTTCAGGTAAAAGTTGGTACAGTGATTACCTGGGTGAATAAGTCGAAGCTCGGCCATACCGTGACCGCGATTGCTGGACAAAATACTTCATCTCCCAAAGCGAACCCAAATGTCTTCGATTCAGCGCAAGGGAGCTCTGCAAAGTTAATTAACACAGGTCAAAAGTTCACGTACACGGTGACGAAAACGGCATATAGTGCTGATACAGAGAGCCATCGTGTGTTCTACTATTGTCGCATCCATCCAGATATGCTGGCACAGTTGACAATAGTTCCTTAACGTATCTTCATTGCATCTCAACCAAAAGAGATGCAATGATGGTTTCTAAGCTGTTCGCTCGTCGTATCGTTCGACGATGGCTGAGCGGCATGTCGAAAGGAATTGCGACTCATGCAACAAGTACAACAACGTGAGTTGCCAGAAAGAATATCATGGGCGCGTGCGCTGATCTTTGGTGTCGGCTATTTCTTTATCGCGGCTATTCTGGTTGGGCAACTTCCTGGATACATTTTTAATGCCTCGACCGCTTCAAGCCTTCAGGAGTTTGAGCATGGCTCTCTTAGCCTTGGCCTCATTTGTATAGCAAGCTTTGCTATCATTCAGGTGATCATGCTACTCTTTGATCCGAAGCCGGTTGTGCCTCCGATTATTGTGGTGGGTCTGGGTGCTATCCTTTCTGTTCTAGGTATTGCACTCTCGGTCTGGGCTCCGCTGACGGGAAATCAGTACTTCCCGAAAATAAATACGTCCATTGCTCCCTTGCTAGGTGGAAAGTTCCTGTGGTTTCAGCCAGCGGCTATTGATTTTCTGATGGTTGGTTTAATTATGCTGCTGGTGGGCATGGCGATGGTCTTCTATGGCATTCTTGCTCTTGGAGAACAGCGCAATCCAGACCGTCGTGACCTGGGTGTGACACCGGCTATGCGCTGGATGACTGTGCTTGCTATCGTCCTGCTCATTGTGTTCTTGTATGGATATACATTTCTGTCATCGTCACGCATGGCTCAGACTGTCGTCAATATTGCTCTTGGCATCTCTATCTTCCTGGCTCTGGGTGCCTTTGGCCTGCGTCTGCACTACCTGATGCGTCCTGTGCGCAAAAGCACGATGGCCGGTCTCTATGCTATTGGCGCACTTGGTCTGGCACAGATAGGTGCTATTCTCATCCTTGCCTGGCTCCTCGTATATCCTGCAATCGATTGGATACATAGCTGGTCGTTCATTGGCCTCGGCACTTTTTTGACGGTGTGTACACGAGCTACTGCGATTCCCGCGACCTGCTCGTTTTCATCGGATGCGGGTTATCTGATCGATGCTATCGTGACAACAAACTTCTTTATCGTGATGCTTGCGGCAATTTGGGCCTGGAAGTCTAACCGTAACTTGGTGGTGATTGGGAGCGTAGTGGTTACCGCAATTATTGCTTTCACAGCCCTGTTGATGCATACTGGACCTGCTCAGATACCGACAGCTATGATGATCTGTGCTGGTGCTTTGATCCTAGCCGTAATCTGGTCGAGTGTTGCGCGTCGCGAGTTCGCTGTTGTTGGTGAGGCTAATCTGGGTTGTGTGGGTATGTGGTTGGTTGTGGGCACCTGTTTGTTTGTCTACATTGCTTGCTTCGCCTTGTTTTCGGTGCCGCTCTTCGCTTCGGAAGAGACTCCACCAAACATCCCAGCTCCCCCTAGTGGATCTGATGCTATTATCGTTCTAGCCCTTTTCGGAGTGCTTGCAGCAATTCAGTTCTACTTCCTGATTCGAAATCGTTATAAAGTTTGAACCAATGTCTTTTTCTAGACAAAGAATGGCGGAAGGATGAAGATATTTTTCATCCTTCCGCCATTCTTTGTCTAGATGCTATAATAAAGTACAATTCGTGAGTGGAAGGGAACTCGTATGCAGTCCGAACAACCTCTCAAGGTTCTGATCCTTGCTGCTGAAATTGTACCGTTTGCAAAAGTTGGTGGTTTAGCAGACGTTGTGGGTGCCTTACCAAAGGCTTTGCAGGCTTTTGGCCATGACGTTCGTCTGGTTATGCCTCGTTATCGACAGGTTGATCCCCAACACTTTCAACTGCGTACAGTCCTCGATGCTGTCCCTGTGCCTATGGGAAGCTACCAGGTACAGGTGGAGGTGCGCCAGGGCGAGATTGGCAATCATATCCCTGTCTACATGATTGATGCGCCGCGTTACTTTGACCGCGAAAATATCTATGGCTATACCGATGATGGAGAACGTTTCATCTTGTTCTGCCGCGCTGCTCTGGAGGCGATGCGAGCATTAGATTGGTCTCCTGATGTCGTCCATTGTAATGATTGGCATACGGGGATTGTGCCGAACTGGATGCACACTATCTATCTTGAAGACCCTTTCTTCGCTCATACGGCTACGGTCTATACTATTCATAATCTGGCTTATCAGGGCATATTTGGATATCGTTTGCTAGAGGTAGCTGGCGTTGCTTCGAACGGGTTTCTCTATCCACAGATAGCCGAGCTGGCAAATGTGGTGGACATTATGGGACGAGGCATCCTTTTTGCAGATGCAGTGACGACGGTGAGCGAACGGTACGCCCAGGAGATTTTGACGCCTACGTTTGGTGAGAAGCTGGATCATATGCTGCGCTCCCGCCGCGATCGCCTGTTTGGCATCCTCAATGGGGTGGATTATCAAGACTATAATCCTGCGACTGATCGTCATATCCATACACGCTATGACGCTGCTTTGTTGGAGAAGCGGGCAGAAAATAAAGCTGCCTTACAAGAACAGGTCCATCTGCCGGTCCGCGCCGAAGTGCCAATGCTGGCGATGATCTCGCGCCTCTCCGATCAAAAGGGCTTTGATCTGCTCTCGCAAATTATTCAGCCTTTGCTCGCACAAGGTGTACAATTTGTACTGCTTGGCGTCGGTGATCAACATTATCATGAGATGTTTCAGAATCTTGCCGCGCGTTATCCTGAACAGGTTGCCATTTTCCTGACTTTTAATGCAGAACTGCGTCAGCGCATCTATGCGGGTAGCGATATGTTTTTGATGCCTTCACGTTTCGAACCTTGCGGCACCAGTCAGATGGAGGCAATGCGCTACGGCTGTGTGCCGATTGTACGCCATGTGGGTGGCCTGGCTGATACGGTTCAAGAGTATAATCCTGTAACGGGTGAGGGAAACGGCTTTGTGTTCAAAAACTATGATGCGTGGGAGTTTTTCGCATCTATCGTGCGCGCCCTGGCTCTGTACCCTTTCAAAGATGTCTGGCACACACTCCAGTTGCATGGTATGGCCGCCGATCATTCCTGGCGCGCCTCCGCAGTCCGTTATGTAGAAGTGTATAGGGACGCTCTTGCATTTCATCACAATGAAGGCTAGTTCTCTTTGAGAAGAGACTTTGGAGTTGATTTTTCTATACGTGAATTGAAGGATGCGCGGGTATGACCTCAAAAGTTGCATATCTGGACTGTCGTGCTGGCATAAATGGAGAACTTCTCCTGGCCGCTTTATTGGATGCGGGATTTTCTCTGGATACACTTAAAGATACGCTGGCTCTTCTACCAATTCAGGGCTATCAATTAAAATACACACCTGTTCAGCACAACGGAGTAAGTGGCTCGCACGTTGAGATTATTCTATCGCCTCTAGTTCATTCTCCGCGCTCTCTGGCCGAGATCATAGCTCTCGTACAGGCTGCCAACCTTCCCGCGCGTATGCAAGAGCCAGCGCTTGCCATCTTGCATCGTTTCGAAGAAGCTCATGTAGCGATGGCCGGCTCCGCCGCGCTAGTTTTTTCCGAAGGAGAGGCGCTCAGCATAATAATCTGTGTCATCGGTGTTGTACTTGGCGTCGCTTCTCTAGCTATTGATCAACTCTATGCGTCGCCTCTGCCACTTACAAACGGATTTAGAGAAACCGTCCAGGGACGACAACCTGTACCTTCGCCTGTAGTGCTTGAAATCCTGCGGCGCGTCGAAGCTCCCTGGCAGCCGTCCCTGCTTGAAGGTGAGCGGGTAACGGCAATAGGTGCAGCCATTCTTGCCACCCTTGCGCACTTTGAACAGCCGACACTCGTCATTTCTGGCGTACACTATGCGTTTGATCTCGCTCTTCCTACTGATGCACAGTGTTTGCGCCTGTATACAGGTCATCTGCAACTGGCTTCGACCGTCGAGAATGAACGCGTAGAGGATGCTGACACAGATTGGGTGTCCGTGATAGAGTCAAATATCGATACGATGACGGGAGAACTGCTGGGCGGCTTATTGGAGCGGCTTTTTGCTCTGGGTGCGCTGGATGTCAGTTATACGCCGCTCCAAATGAAGAAAAACCGTCCTGCCTCGCTTCTAACGGTTATCTGTCCGCTGGAGCAAGGAGAGCGATTTGCGTTGGTCTTGCTGCGAGAGACGAGCACGCTGGGTGTCAGAATACAGCATGTACGCCGCCTCAAAGCCCAGCGCGAGCAGAAACGTATTGATACTCTGCTGGGGCCGGTGATCGTGAAAGTAAAGCGTCTTGGTACTCGCGTCATCAGCACCGCTCCTGAGTATGAAGAGTGCCGGCGTATTGCCAGGGAGCGGGATATACCTCTGGCGGATGTCTATGACATCGTGCATCAAGCCATCAAAAACGTTATAATATAAGGCAAGATAAGACAGAAAGAAGTAGAAAGAAAGTACTATCAGGGAGCCCTATGGATTTCGTAGACTGGCGCAAGAAGCCGGACCAACCAGCTGTAGATACCAGTGAAGTGGAAAAGAGAGCGGCCCGTCATCAGGGTCGACGTATGTCAGATTATGTGGAGGAAATGATTCGCGAGGCACAAGCGCGCGGCGATTTCGATAATTTGTCTGGGACAGGCAAGCCCTTAAACTTCGATGAGCGTGCGAAGGCAGGCGACAAATCGCTAGCCTATGACCTGCTGAAGAACAACGATCTCGTACCACCCGAAATGGAGCTGGCAAGAGATATCGATATAGATCGTGTTCGCGCCGACGCGAAAATTGCCAGAATGTTGCATCGTAGCCAGGCTCTACGCACGCGCCACATGCCACCATTCGAGCGCGAAAAACGCGCTTTTAACACCGCGCTTGAGAAAGTCGCAACCGACTACGAACAACTACTACGCCGCATGAACAGTAAAATCCTAACCTTAAACATCACCGCCCCACCAGCAATGCACCGCCCACTCCTGGATGTCGACGCTCTCGTCAAGCAATTCCGCGCCGACTGCCCGCCCTTCCAACTCTAAATAGCGCATATCAAGGGAAAGAGGGATGCTTTTTTCGATAGCGTCCCTCTTTCCCTTGATTACTCAATGCCTTCTATAGTGTAAAATGAGAATTTTGTCATAAATGGAAATATTAAAAGATTTTCATCATTTTACATTGATTTTTAGATTGCTCTATGTAGTAATAGGCCGTGAAACACGGTTGGTCTTTTGTTCTATGTGTAGTGTGAAGGAGAAAAGATGAGTATGAGAGGGAGAGGAGTACATGCCACAATTCGGGAAGCCAAAGAATAATACTGCACAGAAAGGGGAAGTTACTGAAAGGTGCTGTCTTGGCCAAATTTGTGCAATTAGGCTATCAATGCCTCATTCCATGGGGCCACGATCGGCGTTATGATATTGCAATCGATGACGATGGTAAGCTTATACGTATTCAATGTAAGACTGCACGATATTCTAATGAAACGGATTGCCTTGATTTTAATACATGCATTACCTATGCAAGAGTGGGCGGAAAGCCGCATCTACGCAAGGGGTACAGAGGAGAAGCCGACTACTTTGGTGTCTATTCTCCTGACACTGGAAAAGTTTATCTAGTTCCTGTAGATGATGTTCCCGACTCAGTAGCAAAGCTTCGCTTGAATGCAACCAAAAATAATCAGCAGAAAGGCGTTCGTTGGGTGAAAGATTACGAGATATAAAGAAAGTAAATGGTCTGGATGTAGGAGGGTTTATGGCTAAAGATGCTGAAGAGCGTAGGGCATACTTTAGAGAGTATAACAAAGGATGGTATCGACGGCACAAAAAGCGGTTGATAGAGAAGAGTAAACAACCTGATAAAGAGTTAAGACAATGGGTCAATCAGTATAAGAGCAAACTTTGCTGTGTGATGTGTGGAGAAAGGCATCCTGCGTGCCTTCAATTCCATCATAGAGATAGAAAAGAGAAAAGCTTTACTATTAGTGAGGTCATAGGTCAAAGAAGAAATTTATCCGTGAGAAAGCTAGAAGAAGAGATTAGCAAGTGCGACCTTTTATGTGGTAACTGTCACGCAATGTATCATTGGCGCGAAACACATGATTCTGATAAGTGGGAAGAACCAATGTTGTCTATGAATTAGGTAGCTAGAAGGGGAAAAATAATGTCATATAAAGACGTGCGAAGAGCCAAAGAATATCAGAAAGAGTGGTGTCAACAGCATAAAGAGGAAATGATAGCAAAGCGCAAGAAACAAAAGCTGAGGATTAGAAATTGGTTTATGAACTATAAGAATACTTTGTCTTGTGTGGATTGCGGGATAGATCATCTGGCAGTACTGCAATTTCATCATAGAGATAGAGCAGAGAAGAGCTTTACAATCGCTGATGTTGTTAGAAACGCAAGTAGTCTTAGACTCATAATAGAAGAAATAAATAAATGCGATGTAGTCTGTGTAAACTGTCATGCGAAACGACATTGGAAGGAAAAACATCAGACTGATAGTTGGGAGGAATTACTAGATAGTTGATAATAAAGAGCCGGTGATGGGAATCGAACCCGCGACCGGCGCATTACGAATGCGCTGCTCTACCACTGAGCTACACCGGCTTGTTAGTGTTGATGAGGCTTTATTCGTTTGTACGTTTTTCTGACATAGCGGATTATACCTATAAACCTGCTCCCTGTCAAGCGTTTTTCGAGGAAGTAAAACAAGTTCTGGAGAGATGGCTGGTCGGGGAGCGTTTTTCGTGTTTCGTCTATTTCTGCTTGCTATGTTAGGCTCGCTGCTCTATAAAAGTACTTCTGGGTGATATCGGAGATAGAGAAGTACACGAGGGAGTTATTTGGGTCGTGATGATAGTGAGAATTTACAGAAGCGAACGAAGAAGTAGTTATAGAGTACATGTAATTGTTTCTGGGTAGAATACGGGCAATGTGTAGAGTATTTGCATTGATGATCAATTGTAAGAAGACACAATTGATGTACACCATTGAGATATCGAAAGATTAAATGCAGAACTCTTAATCTCGACAACTATGCTGTGATATGATAAAATAGAAGACAAGATTGCGTTTTCACCTAGTTTGGAGTCTGTATGCGCACCCTGTTGGTTGCAACAACGAATCGTCACAAGTTAGAAGAGTATCGCACTATTTTTTCAGACACTCCATTTCAGCTTTTGTCCCTGAACGATATTGGGTTGAATTTAGATGTGGAGGAGACGGGGACAACCTTTCAGGAAAACGCAGAAATCAAGGCCCTGACATATGCTCGTGCCTCGGGCATGCTCTCTCTCGCTGATGACTCCGGTTTAGAAATAGATGCCCTTAATGGTGCTCCTGGCATATATTCTGCACGCTTCGCGGGTGTCGATACTCCCTATGAGGAACGTTTTCCTCTTATTTTCGAGCGACTGCATGGAGTACCAGTAGCACAGCGCTCTGCTCGCTTCCGCTGCGTAATTACTATAGCCGAACCCTCGGGATATCATGAGAGTGTCGAAGGGTCTATTGAGGGGATTATCACGGATGTTCCTCGCGGGGCGAATGGGTTTGGGTATGATCCTATCTTTCTGGTACCTGAACTTGGAAAAACGACTGCTGAAATGCCACCAGAGCAAAAACATCAGATTAGTCATCGAGGAAGGGCGGCGCGGAAGGCGCGCACCTTGCTTGAGAACTGGCCTCTACCTCAATCAGCCGCAAATTAGTGGAGGTGGTGTCGTTTATACACTAATTGAGAGAGAGATGAGGAATAGATAACCTATGGCGAAAAATTCAAGCATTCGTGTTGCCCTTGATTTAGAGACGACGGGACTTCATCCAGAGCAAGATGCCATCCTTGAGATTGCCGCAATTAAGTTTCAAGGCAGCGAAATTATTGAGACATTTGAGACGTTTGTTGCCCCTGGCCGTTCTATTCCCTATCGTGTACAGAGGCTGACCGGTATAAAATCAGAGCATCTGATAGGTGCCCCACCATTCTCAGCCGTGTCAAACAGGCTGCAAAAGTTCCTCAGCGATTTTCCCATCGTAGGCCACAGTATTCCCTTTGATGTGAGCTTTCTACGCATGCGTGGCCTGGCGCGCTCAAATCCACTGGTCGATACCTTCGAGCTGGCAACTGTGCTCCTGCCATCTCTCGTAAGCTACAATCTGGGTCAGGTTGCGGAATCATTAGGTGTACAGGTACCACAGGATCGGCATCGCGCTATGGTCGATACAGTGCTGGCAATGGATGTTTTTGTGGCCTTGCACAGGCGTTTGCAGGCGGTTGATCTGGACGTGCTTAACGACCTGGCGCACCTGGATGCTCCCCGTTCCTGGCCTCTCTTACATTTCTTTCGTCAAGAGTTACGCGAGAGGCAGGAGAATGAAGGTGTGTATGGAAAACTTTCTCGCGGGAGCTTTGGCGATCGTTTCGCATCACAATTAGGCATGGACCCACATGTTCTATCGTTTGCAGTGGCTCAACGTCAAGATGCTGAACAGGGTGCGCCTGACGCTCCCGCTTTGCCCATGCCGGCTTCCCCCGTCGCGACTGCTCAAATATCTGCAACTCCTCAGTCTGTATCGTCTTCGGCCACCAGCGCAACTATCGGAGAATATTCTGCCGCTCGCCCTGCTATACGGGATGCATTGGTAGAGCGCCATCCTCTCCTCTTAGAAGTGGCTGTCGGCGGGCACGATTATATTCCAGCCCTCTTTCCTGCACTTGAGTGGTTGGCTGAAGAGAATACAGATGGTCGCCGCCTGGTGATCGCCTGCTCGCATCAACAGGGCGCGCGCTATTTGATCGACATGATTCTGCCGCGCCTGCAGACAATGCTGAACTGTCAATTGCCGGTTGCATATCTAGCGGAGCAAGGTGGCTATTTGTGCACTCATCGCTGGTTCGGAGCAGCAATGCGCCGTACTAGTGGTGAATTGACTGCTGAACAGGCGCGTGGATTGGCCAAGCTCCGCCTTTGGACCCATCAGACATTCACCGGCGAACGCAGCGAGTTGACGTTGTTGCAGCAGGAAACATCGGCCTGGGAGCGCATCTCCTCCGGCTTTGAGCAGACTGCCTCAAAAAATTCACGCTTTGGCACAAGTTACCAGCGCTGTACCTATCGTCGTAAGGGCTATTGCTTTGTGAGTCTCGCGGAAGAGCGTGTGAACGCGGCCAGGATCGTAGTAACAACCCACGCGGGCCTGTTCGACGATCTTTCTGGTCCTCACTCGCTCCTCTCTTCGATCAGTCATCGACTTATTCTCGATGCGGACCTGCTAGAGGAAGAGAACGCTCGATGGGGCAGCGCGGAATTTGACCAGATGCGCCTCTTCCGGCTTTTAAATACTCTTGGGGCGGAGTTGAGCGATGGGCGCTATCAGGGTTTACTCGCCCTCGCAGCCCCCTCTCTGCGCGAAAATGGTCCAGGTGGGCTTTCTAGTACACCCACTATTGCGAAGAGCGAACTGGACACACGCATGCTGCACTGGTTTCAAGTTCTGCGCCAGGCACGCGTTGCTGTAGAAAAGCTCTTCTTATGCTTCCGTAATATTTTGGAAGAGTTCATGCAGCAGGGAGCCAACGGGAATGGGCGTGAGAAGGGGAGGGGGCGTGGTCACGAGCGTACAGATCAACCTTTGCGTCTGAGTGGAAGCATTCGTCATTTAAGTGTGTGGACGGAGACGGAGCAGGCGTGGCAGCAGGCATCACAAAAGTTGCAAGCGGTGATCGATCTGGCGAATGAGGCTGAAAAGATTATTCTGACGGCGCAACGCAATCGGAATCGGCTTGATGTTGGCAGCGGTGAGGATAGTTCGGTGGCCTCTGAGCTTGTCGCAGCGGCCCATCAGTTATCTGAACAGAAAAGTCTGGCTCATCATGCTCTGACGTTGGGCGAGAGCGAGAGCGTTTACTGGTTGCGCACTCCGCCAACGCCGCCGCCTTTCGTACAGAATTCGGGGACGCAGCGCGAGAATGCAGCTCTGGTACAGCCTATAGAGAATGCGCCAGTGCTGTATTCCCAGATCGTCCAGACCTCGGCATTTCTGAAACGTCATCTCCTGCAAGAACAGAATGCGACGATCTTTGCAGGTACCGCTCTTTCAGTCGATAGTTCTTTCTCTTTCATTCGCAATCGCTTTGGACTTGAGAATGATAGCTGTCCTGCCTCTTCAGTTGTTGCTGAGCACCACGAGCAGACATTATTATATCTTCCCGATGATGTTTCGGAGCCCAACTCTCCTCAATATCAACGTCATCTCGACGATACGCTGATCCAGCTAGCCACTGCATTGGATGGTCAAGTTGTTGCACTATTCACCTCACATGCATCCCTACGGAGCACCTATGCAGCGATCAAGCCAATGCTGGAGGCGCGTGGCATCCTTGTTTTAGGCCAGGGCGTCGATGGTTCTCCTCGTCAATTGTGGCAGATATTTCAGACGCAAGAGCGCATTATTATTCTGGGAACGGGCAGCTTTTGGGATGGCGTTGATGATATAACCCGTACACCTGCCTGCCTGTTTATTGCGCGCTTGCCTATGCCTGTACTGAATGATCCTCCTATTGCGGCGCGTGCTGAACAATATTCTGATCAGCTTCATCAGTTGACGGTTCCGATTGCATCCTTACGACTCAAGCGTGTCCTCAATCGTCTCGTCTGGAGCGACAAGCGGCGCAACGCTGTCGTGATGTTTGATCGCCGGCTGACCTCTAAGGAGTATGGCGCTATGGTCTTGCACAGCTTGCCGCGCTGCTCACAGCGTCAGGGGGCAGGCTCATATATGGCCGAGACCATCCTCGATTGGCTGACTGGTACCGGGTCATGGGAAAGCGACGACTCCTAATAGGGAGGAGAGATTTTTCTCTTAACGGTTGAAAGGATACAGGGATTATGGCGTTAAAACCGTCTTCACAAGCGAGGAGTTCTGTTGATTCTCGCGATTTGCGCGTCGTTCACGGTGCGTGCCCTCATGATTGCCCCGACACCTGTGCGCTGGAAACGCATGTAGATGAGCAGGGACGGGCGGTCAGTATACGCGGTCGTGCTGACCACGCGGTAACACGAGGCTGGCTATGTGCGAAGGTGAACCAATATTTAGAGCGTGTGTATCATCCAGAGCGACTTCTTTATCCTTTGCGTCGCGTTGGGCCCAAGGGGAGCGGACAATTTGCGCGTATTTCATGGGATGCAGCATTGACTGAGATTGCTGGCCGCTGGCAGGATATTATCACCCGACACGGGGCTGAATGTATTTTACCGTATAGCTATGCTGGTACGCTTGGTCTGGTACAAGGCAGCGTGACGAATAGCCGTTTCTGGAACCGCCTGGGCGCTTCTAAACTGCATCGTGCTATTTGTGGTTACGCTGCCGAAGAGGCTGTTGAGCTTACTGTTGGAGGAAGCCTTGCACCTTCGCCAGAAGATCTAGTGCAGAGCAAATATATTCTCATCTGGGGCAGCAATCCTGCCAGTACCGCTCCTCACGTCATGCCTTTTCTACGACAGGCACAGCGCAATGGCACAAAGGTTGTCGTGATTGATCCTATTCGTACATTGACGGCGCGTTCTGCCGATCAGCATATTCAGCCTTATCCCGGCACAGATGCAGCCCTGGCTCTGGCAATGATGTATGTAATGGTAACTGAAGGTCTGCATAAGCCAGAATGGATTGCCCAGCATACAGTAGGCTGGGAACAACTACGCGAGCGGATACTGCAGTATCCGCCAGAGCGAACTGCACAGATTACAGGTCTGGCCAGTGAGACCATTATCGATCTTGCACGAAGCTATGCCACATCTTCACCGGCCATGTTGAGAATAAGCGATGGGATCAATCGTCACACAAATGGGGGTCAAACGGTTCGTGCACTTGCTTGTTTGCCTGCTATTGCTGGACAGTATGGTCTTCCAGGTGGCGGGTTAATGTATAGCACTGGTGGTTGGCTGAACTGGAATAAAGAGGCCGTGAGCTATCGTAATGATCCAGCCTGTCCTCCAGCTCTCCGTTCGTTGAATATGAATCGTCTGGGGGCGATTTTGACGGGTGAGGCTGATCCTCCCGTCTACTCGTTGTACGTTTTTAGTGCAAATCCTGTGGCTTCGACTCCCAACACTGGCAAAGTCGTAGAGGGTTTGTTGCGCGACGATTTGTTTACTGTTGTGCATGAACTTTTTGAAACTGATACTGCTCGCTATGCCGACATTGTTCTGCCTGCCACCAGTCAGCTTGAGCATGTAGACCTGCATAAGCCTTATGGGCATCTCTCGCTGCAATACAACGAGCCAGCGATAGCTCCACTGGGCGAAGCTCGGAGCAACTGGGATGTCATGCGTTCTCTAGCTGCTGCTATGGGTTTTAAGGAACCCTGGCTGTTGGCAGATGCGCAGACAGTGATTCGAGAAGTGGTAGAGGCCAGCGCTCATCATCCGTTGCTTCAAGGAATTACCTATGAGCGCCTGCTGGCTGAAGGTTCTGTTCCACTAAACATTCCAGTTGCTGCTCGGATTCCCTTTGCCGATGGTGTATTTCGCACACCGTCGGGTAAGGTGGAGCTTTATTCTGCACAAGCTCAGGCGAAGGGTTATGATCCTCTACCTGGATGGGAGCCAGAGGTAGAGTCAAAGATAATGGACGTCCCCTCTCTATCCTCCGCAAGCCCTGTAAGCGATGGACGTTTGCCGCTCGTCTGTTCTGCCGCCCATCACTTTATTAGTTCAACGTTCGGGAATCATGAGCGGTTGAAAGCGAAAGAGGGAAGTCCGACGCTGCGTATTCATCCAGACGATGCGGTGGCGCGGAATATCCGTAGTGGGCAACTGGTGCGTGTAAGTAATGAACGTGGCTGGTGTCGCCTTGTTGCAGACGTGACAGAAGACGTGCGGCCAGGTGTTCTGGCGACCGCGACGGTCTGGTGGCCCAAATATAGTCCGGATCAGCGTAATATCAATTGGACGACCTCCGACCGTTTAGCCGATTTCAACGGTGGAAGTACGTTCTACACCAATCTTGTATCTGTAGAACCTGCTCCTAATGAAGAGAATGAAGGTCAGCCAGTTGGAACGATGTCTGCTCATAAAATTCGCTTATAGTTTCAAGGATGAAATCAAGAAAAAGTAGAAGTACATTTTTTCTTTGCATCCGTATTGTACCAACTTGCTTGTTTAATTTGACGGGTTTTATGCACTATGTTACCATACCTCTAAGTGGATTTCGAGATCTGCTATCTAGAGGAGATGATAATGAACTTATATGAGCAGTTATTAGTCGTTCGTGAACGACTTGAAGGTATTGGAGCGCACGATGATAGCATGGATCTGGTGGAGAAGCTTTTGAAGAAGGCCGAGCCTGCCAGAAATGACAAGACGGGCATCTCTCAGGTGCAGGTGTTGCGTCACATGGTGCGTATGCCTGAGACAATTGATAATTATAGCGTGTATAACGACTTGCAAGAGTTGATCAGTGAGCGCGATGAGAATGAAGTCGCGGCACATGAAGATGCGGCCCCCGCTGCTTACGTAGATACGGAGCGGCGTCCTAAACCAAAGTCTTTCTATAAAGACAAGGCGCGTAAGGAGAAGGAGAATAAGAAAAAGGGCTAGTCTACTACTCAGTAGCTGGCCCTTCAACTTGTTTACGCCGAACATTGGGTCCATCGAGTTGCAGTTGTTGTTTCATAGCCTGTAATTGTGCTTCGACATTCTGTTGGGCTGCAATTTGCTGCAACTCGCGATCCAGATAATCACCGTTATTTGTACCTGGTAGCCCCTGCTCACTCAGACTGCCCTGCTCGATCAGCGTCTCCATCGCATTTGCGCGTGCCTGCATATTTAATACTTTGTCTTGTGCTCTCTGCATCGCGAGATTCATCTCAGTCATTTCTTGCGAAATTCCTGTAATAGCTTCATTCACTTTTACTTGCGCTTGAGCCGCACTATATTGTGCCTTGACCATCTCTTTCTGTGTGCGGAATGTCTCTACCCGGGTAGAGACATTCCGCTCCATAGCGATAAGCTTTTCTTGCTGTGCTCGAAGCTGTGCAATCTGCTGCTCATAGCTATTGAGCTGTACAACGAGTGCCTCTCTGCGTTGGAGTGCCATGCGTGCTAGATCTTCGCGGCCTGCTTGCAACGCCTGAGCGGCTTGCCCATTCAGCCTGCTTACCTTCTCTTGTGACTGATTTTGCTGCATCTCCAGGCGCTTCTCCTGAGTGACGACATCAGCGATTGAACGACGGAGTTGTTGCAGTTGTTCCAATTGTTTGTTATAGGAGTAGTCCATAACCTGACCAGGATCTTCCACCCTATCAAGCTCTGCGGATGCGCGTATACGAAATACGTTGATGAGACGCGAGATAAGTCCCATAAATTCCTCCTGCCAGATGTGTAGCGTGTAGCTTCTCTCTTAGAATATACGGTCCCATCGCCTGATGTGTTGCTGCTTTTGATCTGTGTGTATGATATCATAGCGGTAATCAATCTGAAATTTCTCAAATTGTTTTTCGTAAGATGCTTGACATATGCGGACGAGTCAGCTATAATTCCCTTTGTCAAAGGAGTGATGCGCGGGTTTGGTGTAGTGGTAACATGCAACTTTCCCAAAGTTGAGACCACGGGTTCGAATCCCGTAACCCGCTTTAAAACAGAAAGAAAGCTCTCATGACTACAGTCATGAAAGCTTTCTTTCTGTTCTCTTTTACGTCTATTTTTGCCGATGAAGCTGCTCCTGCATCGCTCTCATGTCTTTTGCGACCGTTCTTAACCCGAAAAGGCAGATCAGGCCCGCTAGAAAAAGGCAAGTAGGAGCCGTGACCAGGAGGGCAAAACCGAGCGAAAACCTTTGGCTAATTGCTCCAATAATGACAGGTGAGGAGGCATCACCAAGAAGGTGCCCTAACAGAAGCGCGAGTCCAACTGCCGTCGAGCGAATATCTGGTGGTGTAATATCTTGAATGATGGCCTGAATAGGTCCCAGGCAGAGGCTTAGAGCTATAATTGCTGGTACGAAGGCGGCAATGAAGTATGGCAAGCTGTGCATGGTGAGCGCCAGTAAAGTCAGGGGCGCGCCTACGAGAAACGCTATTGTTGTGACGATCATACGTCCTTGAGGTCGGCGTCTCTGCAAGAAGTCTGCTAACCATCCACCCAGCAATGTGCCCGTTAAGCTACCTCCAGCTAAAACCACTCCAGCGAGCGTCGACGCCTGTGCAACTTTAAGGCCAAAATCACGCTGTAAGTAGGTGGGAATCCATGCTGTCGCTGCCCCGACGATGAAGAAGCTGCATATGAATGCGGCTGTAAGTATCCAGTATGTGGGAGTGCCGCTCAGTCTCTTGACGGTAGCTAAAAGATCTTTGCCAATGCTTCCATGTACAATAGCCGTGTCATTGTCCCCGTTCTCTTCGTTATCAAATGCGCCACGTTTAGGCTCCAAAGTGCGCCAGATGAAGAATGCGGCTAGCAGACCTGGAATACCTACAATATAGAAAACCCACCGCCAGCCGAATGCCTGGGCAATCAAACCACCCGCGATAAGGCCGATAGCTGTTCCAATCAGATTACCAACTGACCAGATGGAGAGCATCTCCCCACGCTTCTCCTTTGGAAAGTAGTCTCCGATTAACGAGGCTGAGGCGGGAGCGTATCCTGCTTCACCAATACCCAGAACTGATCTTGTGAGGAAGAGCTGCATGAAGTTCTGGGTGAAGCCGCCGAGAGCAGTGGCCACGCTCCATACTCCGACGCATAGAGCGACAATATTTTTGCGTACGCCTTTATCTGCCCACACACCGATTGGAAGCGTTGACAGGCCATAGATGATGAGAAATGAAGAGGTTAACCAACCTAATTGCGTATCTGTTAGATGAAATTCTTTTTGTATGGTAGTTTGTACTGCCGCAAGTACGGAGCGATCGATGTAGTTGAGTATATTTATAATGAGCAGCACAATGAAAGCAAAGCGAGCCTGCGAGCGGTTAATTGGCGGCAATTTCCTGCTTTCATTTGTTTGAGAAGTAGTGGTTGTTGTCATAGAGAAATGGCCTTTGTACCTTTCATTATCTGATGAGGTGTCACAGTTGATCTATTAGTGTGGCCGTCATTTAAGCTTACGATTACGCGATGTTGTTGTTACAGATTCTACAACGACTTTACTCTGTAGAACGTCACGTCCTGGCTTTTTTCTACATGGGAAGAACTATTGCTCTATGCTAGCCATGTAGTTCGAAGATAACTACGACAATTCGAAACTATATGGTAAGGCTGAATCGTATAGATAGGGAAGCGCATTTTCTGATTTAAGAAGGTATCAAGACCTTTCGGGGAAGAAAAGTAGCGACGTATAGCTATGAACAACGGAGATGTTCTTTCTGCTCTACGCCGGAGAGCGCTAAGACTAAGGAGGATACTATGCTAGCTCTTGCAGATGGTGTGACGCTTACAGTTGGTCACAATGTATGGTCCGTCGGTCTTAATTTTATCCTGTATCTTGTCATCGCGGCGGTGATTGGTGTTATTGCTGAATCTATTGTGGGGTGGAGGCTACCGTTAGGAATTATTGGAGCGATTATTCTGGGTGTTGTTGGTGCCTGGCTGATGACTCAGGTCATTACTATTAATGGGATTGGCGATATAAATCTCTTTGGTGTGCCTATTTTTAGAGCCTTAATTGGCGCAATTCTACTGATTGCACTCTGGCATCTGATTACGCTCGCCTTTACACGACGCCGTCGGTCCTATCGTACCATCTAACACTTCATTCGTTTAGATGGAAGTTTTCTCTCTACAACGAGCGATTTGATGAATGTAAGGTAGAAAGCTCGCCCTCCAATTCGAATTGAAGGGCGAACTTTCTACCTTGCTTCTAATGTAACTTTATCGCTACTACATAGTGACCCGCTTCACGTCGAAGATATTACCAGCTTTGTTAATTTCGTCCAGAGCCCACTCGGGGATTGGGTTATCGACGGAGATGACCATCAGAGCAGGCTCATTCGGGCTTTTGGCATCATACGAGCGAGCTTTACGTACGCTTGGCCCGACATCCATGTGCCGGATATTGACACCGGCTTTGCCCAGCACGGTTCCGACGAGGCCAATCATACCGGGCTGATCCATATTGCGACAGAAGAGTATATAGCCCTCTGGCACAAACTCGGTCCAGTAGCGTCCGACACGAACGATGCGCGGCTCGTCGTGCATAACTGTTCCGCTGAAAATCTCGAACGGCTCTTCAGTTTTGTCGGCCTGCTCACCTTGATAAGCTACGCGAAGCGTAACCTGATTCGCAAATTCTTCTGGTGTCGTTGATTTTTGTTCAACGATCTCCAGCCCCCACTCTTTGGCGAGTACCTGTGCATTGATCATATTCACATGAGCATCAGAGACCGGCTCCAGTAGCCCTTTGATCAACGCCGCCTGCAATGGACGGAGATCATAGCTTGCGATCTCACCATTGTACGTAAGCTCTATCTTACGTAAGGGGCCGGGCTGAAGCTGTGTAGAGAGCCTTCCAAGCTTTTCGATCAGCGTCATATAGGGTTGAAGAATCTTCAAGGTTTCGGGTAAGATCAATGGCGCGTTGACGGCGGCGCGTGGGAAGCCACCGTTTAATACCGAGACGATCTGCTCTGCCACATCAGTAGCCACACCAACCTGGGCCTCTTCTGTGGATGCACCTAGATGTGGAGTTGCGATGAGTCGCTCATGTGCCACCAATTGTTGTAGAGGAGCATTGTCACGGATAGGCTCCTGACTGAAAACGTCCAGTGCCGCGCCGGCTAGATGATTGTCATTGAGCGCTTGCAGCAATGCCTCCTCATCGACCAGGCCGCCGCGAGCACAGTTGATCAGGCGCGCACCTTGCTTCATGAGTTTCAGTTCGCGCTCGCCAATAAGACCTCGCGTCCCGTTTGGTCCGCTGGTAAGAGACGTGTGCAGGGTCACGAAGTCCGCTTGCTGTAGAACTTCGTCCATGCTCATCATACTGACGTTGGCCTTGCGCGCCTGCTCTGGTGAGACAAAAGGATCAAAGGCTATAACCTGCATCTCTAACCCTTGAGCGCGCCGGGCCACGTTCATGCCAACCTTGCCCAGCCCAATAATACCCAGTACCTTATTGCGCACCTCGATGCCTAGAAATTTGCTCTTTTCCCACTTTCCAGCTTTCATACTGGCATTGGCGGCTGGCACATGGCGGGCTAAAGACATAAGCATGGCTATAGTATGTTCGGCTGCGGCTATAATATTGCCTGTGGGCGAGTTGACGACAATGATACCTTGACGTGTGGCTGCATTGGTATCAATATTGTCTACGCCGACGCCGGCGCGACCTACAATTTTAAGATTGCTTGCCTGCGCCAGCACGTCGCTTGTTACCTGCGTCTCGCTGCGAACGATAAGTGCTGTGTACTCGCCGATAATGGCTTTGAGTTGTTCCGGCTTGAGTCCTGGTCGCTCGTCGATCTGTGCTTCAGGAAGTTGCGCGCGGAGTAGCTCTACACCTTCGCGCGCAATGCGGTCTGTAATGAGAATTTTGACTGGTCCAATCTGTGAAGGTTGTTGTGTGATCTCATCGCGTACTTCTGCCATAGTCTTCTCTCCTCCCGACTATTTACCCTGGAAACCCTGTTCGTGCAGATGCTTCTCAACTGCATCCATCGCCTGTGCCAGATCCGCCTCTGTAAAGTATCCCAGATGGCCGATGCGGAATATTTTGCCCTTCATATGATCCTGGCCGTCTGCGAGCACGATATGATCCTCACTGCTCAACTTGTTTAGAAGTGCCTTAGTGTCGATACCTGCGGGCGTCTTGATAGCTGTGACTGTATTTGAGGCGTAGCGTAGATCGGTTGCCAGGAGTTCCAGGCCCAGGGCTTTTACGCGTCCACGCACGTATTCACCTGCGCGGGCATGGCGGGCAAAGATCTCATCGCGCCCTTCAGCCAGCATCATCTCCAGGGCTACATCGAGCGCGTAGAAGAGAGAGACGGGCGGCGTCATCGGATGTTGCCAGACCGTTTCCAACGACTTGCGCGTTGAGGTCCAGTCAAAATAGAAGCGTGGTAGCTTCGCGGTTTTGTGCGCTTCCCATGCTCGTTCGCTGGCTGCGATCATCATAAGGCCAGGAGGAATCATCCAGCCCTTCTGCGACCCTGTGAACACCACATCCAGATCCCACTGATCCATTTCCAGAGGCACGGCACTCAGTGAACTGACGGCATCGACAACCACCAGGGCATCGGGGCTGAGGCGGCGTACCAGCGCTGCCAGCGTCTGAATATCGTTTGTGACACCGGTGGAGGTTTCATTGTGCGTCATCAACACGCCGCGATAGGGAGCCACCTCTTTCAGGCGTGCCTCTACAACTGCTGGATCTGCTGGCTCGCCCCAGGCGAACTCGATGCGCGTGACTTGTAATCCATATGCTTCTGCGATTTTAGCTAGCCGTGTCCCGAAATTTCCAATAATGAGAGAGACCACGTGATCTCCAGGTGAGAAGGCATTGACAACGGCGCATTCCTGACCACCAGTGCCGGAGGCTGGAAAGGTGAGGACGGGTGTGGCTGTTTGGAAGAAGTATTGTAATCGCGGCGTCACGCGTTTCATAATGGCAGAGAACTCGGGCCCGCGATGATTAATCATTGGTGCTGCTTGTGCGGCCATCACTTCTAGGGGAACCGGTGTTGGGCCGGGGACGCGAAGATTTTGCTTTGGGATAGGTGCGCGCTCCTCTACTTGAGGGACTGGGATTGCCTTGTGTTCCTGAGTGGTCATCGCTCTATTTACTCCATCTCTCTCTCTATCTCTATTGCATGCCGACCCTTACATAGGCGGCGTATATGTTGCCTCGATGCAATAACTAGCGGCGGCTAACTACTCTGTTATCCGCCGCAAGCTCTGGGTATTCTTCTGAAATTATAGCATAAATGTTAGAATATCGGATGGACAATCTAGACACTTTATTTTGCATCTGCTCGTCGCTGCAAACTTTTGCATCTTACTGCGTGCTATAGACTTAGATTTGTATTGCCCGATAGGTAGGGTAAGCATCAAGAGTGTCTGCTCCCGCCTTAACAAATTTTCCACCTCTGGCTGGTACCCATCAGTAGCGTGGTGGTAAGGTAGGCAGCTTTTCACGTAACCATCTCACTATAATCTCGTTAGGATAAACACCTTCGCTTGTAATATAAGGGGTTGTATCATCAAGTTCGGCATATGGATATGGAAATTGAGGTGCTCCTTCATATGGAGGTACGTAATTCATGGGGAGATACGTTCTGCTTACTACGAGCACATTATCCATTGCTGTAGGATGTAAAGAAATACGTGAGTAATTGTTTTGACCATCTTTCTCTATAGAGGCATCGAGTATAACTACATCATCATGATTACAAGCATGCATGAATGTGTGAACTGTTCCTGCGGTTTCTATCTTCCAGTCATACGTTTTGTCTAGAAGTGAAGTAAGCATAGCTTGTAGTTCCTTGCCACCTGGACTATTCAAGGCGAAGAAAGTCAGAGTTTTAGGCATGTTTCGTCTCCTCCTCTTTAACGTAGAAATAATAGCGCGAATTGTATGGGTAGTATGAAAGAGTTGTTATTTTGTTCTACAACTTTTATTGCTTGCTTAGATGCCAAATCGTTAGAGCTTTGTATGGTAGTATTGTACACAGAATGTAGTTGTGCTTAAGTAAAAGTTTTCTTAAGGATGAATAGATGCGACGGACAAAAATAGTTTGCACAATTGGACCGGTTACGAGCAGTGAGGAGCGGCTCGAACAGCTTATTGTAGCTGGGATGAATGTTGCTCGCTTGAACTTCTCTCATGGGAAGCACGAGGAGCATGGCCTTGTTATTGAGCGCGTCCGTGCTATCTCTGCCCGCTTGAATATCCCGGTTGCTATTTTACAGGATCTACAGGGACCGAAGATTCGTGTTGGTTCGCTACAGGATGGTGGACCGGTTACGCTGGTGGATGATGCACATCTCACCATTACGACGCGCGATATTCTCGGCACCGCTCAGACTATTTCCACAACCTATACGGCTTTGCCGCAAGATGTAAAGGTTGGCGACCGGATCTTACTCGATGACGGATTGCTAGAACTGCGTGTGGTGAGCTTTGACGAGACGAATGTCGAGTGCGTAGTCGTGCATGGTGGTCGCTTAGGTGAACATAAGGGGATCAATTTACCTGGTGTGGCAGTAAGCGCCCCCTCTCTTACTGAGAAAGACCGCGACGACTTGCGCTTCGGTGTGGCACACGATGTTGACTACGTAGCACTCAGCTTTGTGCGCACACCACAAGATGTTCTGGACGCCAGAGCATATCTTCAACAATTGCAAGAAGAGTTCAACGACACAAAGGATTCCAGCCCTATTCCATTGATAGCAAAAATAGAGAAGCCAGAGGCTGTAGAGCATCTTGACGCTATTCTAGCTGTTGTGGATGGCGCTATGGTTGCACGCGGAGATCTTGGCGTTGAAATGGCAATGGAAAAGGTGCCGCTGCTTCAAAAGCGTATTATTGCACAGTGTAATACGCTTGGTTTACCAGTGATCACTGCAACTCAGATGTTAGAATCGATGGTGACAAATCCTCGTCCAACGAGAGCTGAGGTGAACGATGTCGCAAACACCAAGTTGCGAAAAGTGGTACCTACGCTATGGAGAGCTAGAGCGAGATGTCACGCTGCTTGAGAGCTTAGTAAAGCGCCTTATAAAGCGTGTAGCTTAACAAATTAATAGGGCAAAACAAAGAGGCGTGGAATCTCTCCCGCCTCTTTGTTTTTGTCTTTTTATAGAAAGCAGTAGATCGTAACGAATGTAGACAACTTCAACACTTTCAATTAGCAGGAGCGAACAAAATACGAGTATATGTGTTCGCCCCGAACGCTTTCAATACTTCCCGAACAAAGAGGGTTTCAGCATAGGTAAAAGACTTTCAATTTCAGTGTACTTATTTGGGTGAACGTCGCTAAAAAATAGGTTATTGGCTCTTTTCAAAGACGTAATGTTTTTCCTTTTGCATCAGCGAGCTAGGACAGAACCGTTCAGATATGGCAAGCATAATACGAATAAGGTCTAGAATGCATGAATGCAACAAAGACGAAAGGGGAAGATTGAAACGGGAAGTTTTGCAGCAAATGAAATGGAACATTGACGAACCTCCACCGAGCAACGTACCCCATATGAACAGCTAAAGATCAGCGGAATCGAAGTCGCAACGGCGGGACACCGCGTATGCGTACGGGTAGTGCAAGCATAAAATGGTTCGGACTTTTTAACCATTATACGTTACGTAAACGTCGTCTGTAGGCTCGTTAAGCTATGAACCGGTAGCTCGTAATCAAGCGCAATACGTACGCTTTACGTGCTCCACCTCTATAAACTACTAGTTCATAGCTCAAGAGACTTATGAAGAGCGTAAAGGTGTTTACAGATCGGCTATAAATTGATGGAAGTCTCAAAAACGCCTTACATACACACATATAAATCATAGAATATTTTATGTATATGTTCTATACACCTGAATATTCGGTCTATTTTGTCGAATGATAGGTTATAAGGAATTGTATTTCTACTTCTTCACCTGTAATGCAATTTAAGGATATGAGTATGAGTAATGTCTTTACTATGAGAGTGAGGTTTTTGTCCATATGATGAAATGTATTAAAGTAACTACTTCTTTTGTCATCTGTCTTCTGGCTTGTATTGCCTTTTTTTCAACGGGAGTTGAAGCACAATCGCTCTCTGCATCTCAATGTAATCATGGTTGTTGCTCGACGCATGGAAATTGTCGACATCAGCCTCATAAAGATCTTCATAAGCAGTGCAAATGCAATCAAAGAGGGCCCGCTGGACCTCAGGGACCCGCTGGACCTCAAGGGCCCGCTGGGCCTCAAGGAGCAACCGGCAATACTGGACCTCAAGGGCCTGCTGGGCCTCAAGGAGCAACCGGCAATACTGGACCTCAAGGGCCTGCT